>Ga0214921_10002997_pt1 | contig 26576 bp, 14 predicted proteins | sample LL1505_MetaG_FD_177992 | JGI IMG/M metagenome (GOLD analysis project Ga0214921, IMG submission 177992) | Freshwater microbial communities from Lake Lanier, Atlanta, Georgia, United States - LL-1505 | ecosystem: Environmental > Aquatic > Freshwater > Lake | place: USA: Georgia | collected... | reverse complement strand
CATCGCCATCGCCATCGCCAACGCCATCGCCAACGCCATCGCCATCGCCAACGCCAACGCCATCTGACGAATTCGAGGCTTTGCGCAAAAAGTGGAGGGACACACTGATTGCGGACGTCACCGCCTCGAAAACCACCTCCAGCATCAATAGCCGAGCGGTGGGTTATCAAACGACCATGTATGGTCTCGCAGGCATCAAGGTGGTGAGTGGAGGAACGGGTTACACCACTGCTCCCACAATCGCGATCACAGGTGGAGGCGGCACAGGGGCCACTGCCACAGCAACGATTTCGGCAGGAAAGGTCTCATCCATCTCCCTAACAACTGGAGGAACGGGTTACACCACAACTCCCACCATAACTCTAAGCGGAGGAGGAGGCACTGGGGCTACCGCCTCGCCACTGCTTGCCATGTGGACTGACCTGCCGCCGGCAGCGCAGACAGGAGTCACTGCGGATGTGGCTTCGGGAAACATCGCAGATTCTTTCAAGCGACTGGAATACATGGCGCAGGCTTACGCCATACCAGGCTGTGCCCTCTATCAAGACCCCACCCTCTTGACCGCCATCACAGGTGGCTTGGATTGGTTGACTGCCAACTTTTATACATCCACCGGAACGCTCTTCGGAAACTGGTATGACTGGATGGTGTCCGCTCCCCAGTCCCTGAACAACGCGGCGATTTTGATCCTCGCCAATCCCAGTGCTTTGACCTCGACCCAAATTGCGAACTACGTCAAAGCGGTCTATAACTTTGGTCCGAACAGCGTGAACCAGAAAGACTATTTCTGGTGGGGAGCCCTCACAGGGGCCAACACTTCCAACGCGGCGCTCACCATGGCCGTGCAGGGAATTTTGTTGGGAAACAACACAACGACCGTCCGCCGCTTCTGGCACAATACGGCGGGACATCCCGTGAATCCCCAGACCGATTATACCGTGAGTGGGAGTCTTATGTTGGCTGAGGCTCAAGGCAATCTCAGCGGCAACAATCCGCTTGATTGGTCTGGCGACAGTGTCTTTACCCCAGTCACCAGCGGCGATGGCTGGTATGCCGATTATTCCTTCATCTACCACTACAATATCGCCTACACCGGCTCGTATGGGCAGGAGCTGATGGAGAATATTTCGATTCTGGTCAAACTTCTCGCTGGCTCCACTTGGGAAATCACCGACCCCGAAGTCTCAAATCTCTACGGCTGGATCACCAATGGTTTTGCGCCATTGATGTATCGCGGAGCTTTCATGGACATGGCGCGCGGCCGGGCCATTGCATCGTCGTCCTCCGATGAATCCAAAGTCGGAGCCAAGGTGATTGCCAATATCCGTTCGATCGCCACCTTTGCGCCAACCGACATAGCAACCCAGTTGCTGGCTTTTGCGGATTCGCCTCAACTCTCAGCAGGCCAGTATCACTTTGCATCGATGGACCGCGTGGCCGCACATCGCAATGGCTTCAGTTTTGGTCTCAGCATGTCCTCCACCCGCGTGGGGGGCTATGAAATCAACACCACCTCGCCGACCAATCTGAAGGGTTGGTATACCGGAGCGGGCGTGACCTACCTTTATTTGGGCAATCCGGATACCCAATACATGGACACCTACTGGGCAACGGTGGACTGGTATCACCTTCCCGGCACGACGGCGGACCTGAGCGCGACTCCAGATGATGCCGTCACGGATCAAAACTGGGCGGGTGGTGCGCAAGTCGATAAAACCTACGGGGTGGCCGGAATGTCCGCGCACCCTGCGGGCACCCTGCTTTATGCTAAGAAGTCGTGGTTCATGCTGGATGACAAAATCGTGTGTCTCGGAGCCGGCATCAACTGCACCAGCGGCGGCCAAGTCGATACCACGGTAGAAAATCGCAAGCTTGGAAATACTGGCACGACGGCCTTTAACATTGCGGATACGGCCTATTCACTTTCCGCAAATGCGACTTGGGCCAACCCTGTGACGGTCACCACCGGCTCGGGCGCAACTTGGTGTGCCTTGGAGGGCGTGGGCGGATATTACTTCCCGGATGGGGCCTCCAATTTGCAGGCGCAGTTTACTTCCGGTAGCGGAAACTGGACGACGATCAACCCGACCGACTCGGACCCTGCGGTCTATACCAATTATTATCTCAAATTGATGTTCAAACATGGGGTGAATCCGACGGGTGCAAAGTATGCGTATGTCATCCTTCCCAATCGCACGGTGAGCAGCGTGAAGGCCTATGCGGCCAACCCAGATATTACGATTCTCTCCAATACGGAACCCACGAGCACAAGCCCAGGCATCCAGGCAGTGAAGAGCAATCTGCTAGGTGTGTTGGCGGCGAATTTCTGGGCTAAAACCAGCGGCCCCGACACTGGCGGCACGATAGATTTTATCACGGTAAGCAAACAGTCTTCCGTCATCGTCAGGGAAACGAATAATAGCATTTCGGTGGGCCTTGCCGATCCGACCCAGAGTAATACTGGTAACATCACAGTCACCCTCAGCGGTCGGGCATCGCTCGGAACTCTGTCCGCTGATTCGGGAGTGACGGTTACGGGAACCAATCCGATCTCGCTCATCGTGAATGTGAATGGATCCAAAGGAAAATCGTTTAACGCTTCCTTCTCCCTCGTTTCCGCCCCGGTGATCACAAGCCAACTCGTCACTGTCGGGCTCAATGGTACAGCTCTGAATTATCAGATCACAGCGAACGGAGCTGCAATCAGCTATGGGGCAATAGGTCTTCCGAATGGCCTCAGCATCAATGCCACCACAGGCTTGATTAGCGGAACACCAACCATGGCTGGCAGTTTCCAACCCACGATTTTTGCAACCAGCGCCGCAGGACGAAGCGGCTACGCAACTCTTGCGATGACGATTGCCAATAGCGCTTCAGATATCAGCTACACGCAGTCCACCAGCGGAACATGGACCTGCCCGGCCAATGTGACCTCAGTCCAGGTCGAATGTTGGGGCGCGGGTGGGGCTGGAGGAAGTGCTCAACGCGTGGGCGCTAGCGGCACAGTCCAATACGGTGGAGGTGGGGCCGGGGGAGCCTATGCCAAAAAGAACACCTATCCCGTAATCCCAGGAAATACTTACTATATTAGTGTTGGTTCATCTACATGGAACAACAGCACGGTGACCGGAACTTCAGTGCCCGGAGGAGATTCTTGGTTTAATAACTCAAACGCCACATCAAGTTTGATTTTAGCCAAGGGGGGCGCCGGAGGGAATAGTGCTATTGGAAATACCACCACTACCGCTTATGCAAGTGGAGGACTTGGCACGAGCAATGGAAGCATCGGCGATGTCATCTACGCAGGAGGAAATGGAGCAAATGGAACCTCGAGTAGCTCAGGCGGCGGAGGCAGTGGGGCTGGTTTTGCCTCTGCCGGAGTGAGTGCAACAAACTATGTGGGCGCGACGACCCAAGCGGGCGGCGGGAACGGCGGAACAGGTGTTACATCGGGCTCACAGAGCGGAACATCAGGCTCAGCACCTGGAGGCGGAGGAGCAGGATCTCGAAATTCGAGCGGCACAGTAACATCCGGCGCCTCGGGTGGGCTTGGTCAAGTAATAGTCACCATCAAAACCATATCAACGCCAACGCCAACGCCAACGCCAATCCCTGCGACGATTGCATTCAGCAATCTCACCCAAGCCTTCGATGGAACCGCAAAAACCGTCTCCGCCACGACAACACCAAGCGGTCTGACATCCACAATCACCTACAATGGCCTTCCAACACCGCCAACAACCGTCGGCACTTACACCGTAGTTGCGACAATCACGCAGTCAGGCTATAGCGGCAATGCCACTGGCACTCTGACCATCTCGGATTCACCATCTGCTTGGAGACAGATGCACTTTAGCACTGTGGCAAACAGCGGAAACGCTGCGGATGCCGCAGATCCCGATGGAGACGCGCTGACCAATATCCAAGAGTACATCTTCGGCACCATACCTACGAGCGCACAGCCCGCCCTGCTCACGTTGTTCGCCCCAAGCTCAGGAAATATCACTCTCACATTTACTGCCAAGGAAGCCTCTGGAGCTGGATTCACAGGGCTTGTCAGGCACTATCGGGTCGAAAAAAGCCCCAGCCTAGCAATTCCAGATTGGCAGGCTCTCACGGGATATGAAGATATCACCGCAGGAAACTCGACCATTTCCATTACCCAACCGACCAGTAGCGAAAACAAATCCTTCTACCGCCTCAAGGCCTGGCTCCAATAATCCCAGAGCACAGCGAACAAGCGCGGATTCCAGGACCGATAGCTACGGAGCGACATAACTATGTTGACCGCCTAGTTTCATGAATTTGCCATGAACAATGATTCCAAAAACAACCGCAAGCGCGGACAGTGTGGATGACGCGAAAAAGGTGAGTCGGTAAAAATGGTCGCTCAGATCAATCAGTTGCCCAATGGTCGGACCTGCTACCATGATGCCCAGACCAATAAACATATAGAGTGCAGAGTAGAACTGGGAAAAGTTTTCTTTCGGAAACATCCTCATCGGAAGCGAGGCGGCACTTGTCATCCACGCTCCAGAAAGGACTCCATGGAGCACAAAAAAGATAGAAAAGACTGCCGGCGTTGTGGCAAAAATCGCACCACATGCTGTGACTAAGGAGTAAAGGAAGATAACAACCATAGACGTGCGCAACGGATGAAAACGGTCAGCGAGCATGCCAAGAGGATATGAGAGGACCAAAGAGCAAGTGTATGTGACGGCAAGGCACTTTCCATAAAAGCCCATGTCCATAGAGAGACTCTTAGCAAAATAGACGCTAAAATGATTAACCCCGATAAATGAAACCCAAGGAAGTGAAATTGCTGCAAAGACCCAGAGGTAATACGGCTTGCTAAAGCACTCTCGAAAATAGGTGCCCGCTGCAGCAAAGAAGCTCCCACCGCCCTCTTTGTGTTCCGCAGGTGGAGGGTAGCTGCCTTCTTTAACTCGGAGACACATAAGAGCAAAGCTCACGCCGTAGACGACTCCGATACCAATAAAAACCAGAGGAAAATGCTTTTCTGCACTGCCGAATACATACCAGTTGAAAAGGATACTAGCGCCCAGGCTAATGGCGCGAAAGATCCCGTAGAAGCGGCCGAGCAGCTTGCTGGGCACCACATCATTAATCAGCGCGTAGAACACCGAGTTGGCAACCACCGTTGCCAACTCAAAAATGCCCCAGCCTAAGGCTACGACGATGAGCGTACATGCATTTAAACTCGGAGCATAAGGACCCAAGACTAATCGCAGCCCTTGACCAAGTTGCGGACTGAAAGCGACAGCGAATATCGAGAGCACGGCGAACGGGATGTGGCCAATAAGAAACGGAATCCGCCGCCCCCAACGACTGCGATGTCGATCGCTTCGATAGCTAATGACCGGACCAATCAAGAGGATCATTACGTTAGGAAGCGTTGAAATCAAAAGCCCAGAAATCAGATTTGATGCACCGAACTTCTGAAAAAGCAGCTGCATCACGCTCGGAACTGAGCGCTCGCGAAGAGCCCAAGCCACATCCCCCCAAAAAAGCCAGAACATCAGAGCTACCAGCCCGAAGGCAGTATAACTCAACGTCCCGGTTTTCCAGACACCCTTGGTCAGGACTGGAGCATCGGTTCCGCTTTCAAGAGGATTTTGCATACATCAGTCAGGGCTTAAATTTTATCCAGAGCAAAAGTTAACAAACATCAGCGGTTGCCCGTTGAGGAATCACTCGCCGTCGTCTTCAGATTTTTTCTTTTTCTTATCTGGCGCGGTGTCTTTTGCCGCGGGATTGGCCACTTGCGGTTTCGCTTCGGGATATTTCGCAAGCATGGCACGAAGCTCTTTGACGACTTCGGGTTTTTCGGAGGCAAGGTTTTTCGTTTCCTGCGGGTCGGACTCGTAGTCATAGAGTTCGAGTTCGGCTGTCTCTGGGGCTTCGCCGGGAACCTTCCACTCGACAAGACGGTATCGCGCGGTGCGCACCGCGCGGCCAACGCGTTTGCTGCGGGGATACACGCTGAGCACATGGTCTTTTGTGGGTTTTGAAGGATCGGCAAGCACAGGAACTAAGCTCATGCCTTCGAGGCCGGCTGGGACTTGCTGCCCCGTCATTTGCATGAGGGTGGGATAAATATCCACGGTCTCTGCGAGTGATTGCGATTTTTTATCAACGGCTACGCCTGGCCCTGCGAACAGAAGCGGAATGCGTGTGGCCTGCTCATAATTGGTGTGTTTGCACCACATGCCGTGGTCGCCCAAGTGCCATCCATGGTCGCCCCAAAGGACAATAATGGTATTTTTCGAAAGCCCCTCGGCGTCGAGGGCATCGAGGACTTTGCCGATCTGTGCGTCGGTGTAGCTTACGGCCGCATAGTAGCCGTGGATGAGTTTTAAGCCAAGATCGTCCGGTAGGGGCAGTTCTTGAGGCACACCCACATAACCCATGATTTCTTTGGAGCCTGTGGGAGCGTAAGAAGGAGCGCCATCTGGAGCTGTGCGGCGCTCTGGCAACGCGAAGTCACTGGGTTTGTACAGATCCCAGTATTTTTTGGGTGAGACAAATGGCAGATGTGGTTTGTGGAAACCAACCATGAGCAGGAAGGGTTGCGAAGGGTCTTGCTTGGCCTTCTTGAGGCGGAGAATGGCTTCCTCGGCGACTTTTCCATCTTGATATGTGTTGTCGGCAACATCTTCCGCCTCGGTCGGAGCCCCCTTCTTGCCTTTGGCCGGACCGGCATTTGCCGCATTGGAATAAGGGTCTGCTTTGGCTTCCCAGTGAGGAACAGACCAAGAGAATTCATCGTCGTGATTGCCTTTACCCGCATGGTAAATTTTTCCGATCCCCTCAGCGCGGTAGCCATTTTTCATGAATGTCTGGCTCATCGTCACGGCATCGGGATAAACATCGCGAAAGTGGGTGGGCAGGTCGTAGATGCCAAGTGTTTGAGGACGCAAACCCAGCATGAGGGTATTGCGAGACGGAGCGCAGACAGCTTGGTTCACATACGCCCTTTCAAACAAAACTCCTCGGGCCGCGAGTCGATCCATATTCGGAGTCTTCACGATGGGATTTCCGTAGCATCCCAGAATAGGTTTGAGGTCATCGACCGCAATGAAAAGAACGTTGGGCCGCTCGGAGGCCGCCTGCAAGCTGAAGCTGCCAGCGAAGGCTAAGATACTGAAGAGAAGTTTGCGCATGGATTTTTTATTTGAGGGTTGATTTGACAGGAGGTTGAGATTGGGAGGTTGGCAACTTGACGGGGTTGGTTTTTTTGACTGTGAGAAATGCCGTATCTAAGCCAGCACTGCCTACGCTGGCGATGGCCATCGGGCCAGTGAGTTTCAAGCTAATGCGAGCACGGCCGTTGTAAAGTTGGACGGCCCGTGAGCCTGATGAGGTACCAAGATTGTCGAGAAGGATCGCATCGCCGGTGAGATCGAAACGAACAAGGTTGCAGGCATCCAGGCATGGCACCCCAAATTGGTCAACAAGCTGAACTTCAAGAGTGGAAACCTCTTGGAGTTGACTCGCTTCGTGGAGCAGGAGCTTGGAGGGATGGTCCCATGGGGTCGTCTGATAACGGAGGTCAATCTCATCCAGGATTTCTGTCCCTCCAGAACGAGCAACAGCTCGCAAGGCATTCTCTCCTTCGGCAAAGACAACATCCCAATGCAGTCCGGCTGCAGGGAAATCCGCACTCTCTCGGCGACGCACGCCTGCACTGATGCCGTTGACGAAGAGTTCAACCTCGGGGCAGTTTGAAAAAACTTTCACCAATTTCGCTTCACCAGCCTTGCCCCACCGCACGGGCCAACTGTGGCTGTGAATGTGAACCATTGGTTTTTTGGCCCAATAGCTTTGATAAACGTAGTAGCTCTCTTTTGGTGTGCCGTCGCGTTCGAGAAGACCTTTTTGATTCACTCTCGGGACCGGATTTTCAGGTCGCAGGGGTGTTGAAAAATCCTTGAAAACCCATTGCGCCGCACCCGTGAGATCAGGCATTTCCTCCTGCTCCTTCAAGTGCCAGTCGAAAAGGTTAACCATGTAACTCTCCGACCAGTCGCCATCACGCGAGGCCCGCGCAAGGCCTCCGGTAGCCTTGTAGGCCTCCCCGACTTCTGCTGTACCCTGACCCGTGGCAACGTCGTCCAAAAATTTTTCCGGCTCCTCGGAATGGCGACCGGCGTGTGCATCGCCACCATATTCCGCATGGAAGAAGTGTGGTGTGTCCTGAATCGCCTTCTGCGTCGAGGAGCGATACTCGATGTAGCGTCCGCCGTACCAACCCGCCCAGATGCTTGGCGAGTAAACGTCCACGATATCCTTACAAAAATCACAACGTCGAATCGACGTGGCACGCGAAGGATCAAGCTCGTGCGAAAGCGTATTCAACTCCGACATAAACGATCGAATCGCTTCCGTGTCGAACGTCTCAAAGTCACCAGGCCAGTCGTTTTCATTTCCCAACCCCCAGAGGATCACCGACGGGTGGTTGAAATGCTGATCGATCATATTGCGCAGCATGTCGCGGCACTGTTGGCGAAACCCCTCGCCGCCCAGTCCACCGCGGCACCAAGGGATCTCCTCCCAAACCAAGAGGCCAAGTTCATCACAGAGATCAAGTACGAGTGGAGCCTGTTGGTAGTGGCCTAAACGAACAAAATTGGCCCCCATTTCCTTCATGAGTGTGAGCGTCTGCCTCACGACGGCATCCGGCACAGCCGCAGCCACACCGGCGTGATCCTCGTGGTAATGTGTGCCTCGGAGCAGAAGGCGCTCCCCATTTATTTTGAAAGGTCCGTTTTTGACCCACTCCACGGAACGGATTCCAAAACGTTCAACAACCTGTTGTCCGCCTTGATCGCCAGAGAGAGACACGCTGAAAGTATAAAGCTCAGGAGAATCAGGACTCCAAAGTCGCGGGCCCTCAATACGGAAGGTTGCGACTTCCTGAAGGCCAGACCAGGAGGGAATACTCGAGGAGGTTGACTGGATGACATTTCCCTGCGGGTCACAAATCGTAAAGGCTAGTCCGATGTCCTTGTTTTGTTGATCGGGATTGTAGAGACGAGCCTGAACTTTAAGAGTAGCCGAGCCGTCGCTCTGTACCGTTGGGGCAAGATGAAGGCTCTGCAACGAAATGGAGGGCACATAAACCAGGCGAACATGACGATAGATTCCTCCGTAGCGGTTAAAATCACTCAGATCCGAGGGAATCGTCTCCGCGTCCCGGGAGTTGTCACAGAGCACAGCTAAAGGGACCTCATTTTGGTTTTCCGGGTCGGCAAGCGCCACAGACGCAGCTTCTGTGATATCCACCGTCCATTCGTCATACCCACCCACGTGTTCACCGACTTTTTGCGCACCCACAAAAACCTGAGCTTTTTGGCCGGTACCATTGAAATGAATGAGAGTGCGACCTTTTGCATAGGGATTGGCTAGACGAAGCTTGGTGCGGTACCAACCTGGGCCCTGATAGTACCGCACATCGGGGTCTACGCAGTCGCGGGCATTGAAGCAATGCGGGAGCTTAACCGGCGTCCATGCCACATTGTCCGTTGCTTTGTCACCGCGCCAGATTTCCCACAGGCTACCGAGTTGGCCTTGATAAAACTCCCAACCAGACTCGATAACGATACTTGGTTGTGGGACACCGACATTTTCGTAAACGGCGCTTGTACCAGAATGTGCGGCTTCAATTGTGAGTGGCATGAAAGTAGAAGATTAAGATTTTGAAAACGGCAGGGCAGCTCGCCACCCACCCCGCCACTGATTCATAAGGTCCTCAACGAGGGTCTTGTTCTTGGGGTCTGCAGCAATATTGGTGTTCTCTTGGGAGTCGGACTCGTGGTCATACAATTCGAGAGCCGCAATTTTGGAGTGGTCGGCCTGGTCCACCCAAACAGTGAGGCGGTAGCGATCCGTACGCATGCTATAACCCATGAGGTCTCCTTTTCCGGTTCGAGACGCGCTACGAGGATATTGGCTGAAAGCTGCCTTCTTCCAAGGCATGGCGGGATCTTCCAAAAGAGGCTTCAGGCTGATTCCCTCAAGGTGAGCGGGGAGCGGCAGCCCGGCCAAGTCGGAGAGCGTGGGATAGATATCCACAAATTCCACCAGCGCTTGGGTGTGCGATCCCCTATTCTTCATGCCAGGCACCGAAATCAAAAGAGGCGCATTGGTATCATTTTCCGAATTGCTGTGCTTGCACCAGGCATCATGTTCACCAAGTTTCCAACCATGGTCACCCCACAGAATGATGATGGTGTTTTGTGCAAGTCCCAGCCTCTCGATTTCATCCAAGACTTTTCCGATTTGGGCATCCGTGTAACTGATAGCGGCGTAGTAGCCGTGGATGAGCTGACGGGCAAGGTCTGGGGGGATGGGACCTTCGGGAATCCCATGGTACAACCGCAACTCACTGCCCGGTAGTATCGAGTAATCAGGAACATCCTTTTGTCGGAAAGGATTCGGGGCGAGTTTGATTTCGGCGGGCCTGTAGAGATCCCAGTATTTTTTGGGCGAAACGAAGGGCAGGTGTGGCTTGACGAAGCCCACAGCCAGAAAAAAAGGTTCCTTTTTTGTCGCCAGTTCCTTGAGCGTGGAAACGGCTAGAGCAGCCACCTTGCCGTCGGTGAAGCTCTCGTCCGGAACATCAGCTCCCTCAAAGGCGGGGCCTCGTGAGTTGAGCCCCTCGAGCAATTTTCCAGAGGGTGAATTATCCGCTTTTTCAGCCGGGGAGTCGCTTGGCGCCGAGTTCGCCCCGCGCTCGCTCAGGGCAATATTTTCGGGAAGTGCATAAGGAACCGATTTCGGAACCTGCCATGGCACGGACCATGTCGGCTCATCATTTAATTTCCCGTGGTAGATTTTCCCCATTCCCTGGACAAAGTAGCCGTTTGCTTTGAAATGCTGCCCCAAGGTCACAACATCCGGCATGGCCTTGCGAAAATGCGTTTGCAAATCCCAGACCTGCGTCGTGTCAGGACGGGCACCTGTCATCACCGAAGTGCGGGACGGGGCGCAGACGGCCTGCTGACAGTATGCCCGATCGAAAGTGATTCCCGACTTCGCGATGCGATCGATATTCGGGCTTAATACCTGATGCTTTCCGTAGCAGCCCAACTCTGGGCGCAGGTCGTCCACCGCAATGAAAAGAATATTCGGACGGTCCTCAGCAATAACCACAGAAATTCCTATTAAAGAAGGTAATAAATTTAATAAAAGGTTTCTGTATAATTTCATTCTTTAGAAATTTTTTGCGAAAGTAGAGGAGGGTTTATTGACGCTGACAGATGGCTTCGAGGGCGGCACCTATTGACTAGTTTTTAATACTTATCACTTTTCTTGCTATGGTCAATCAGAGAATCTCACAAGATTCAGCTCTGGTTGGGGCGTGGCGGGAGGCCTGGGAATCCCCGCTTTCAGGAATTAAAAGCGGGCTCGATGTCCCAGAAGGGTTACTCTTCTTGGCTTGAGTCAGTCTCTTTTTTTTTCGATTTTTTGTCTCCCGATTCGGAGTTTTTTTTGCCTTTGTCCTTGCTTTTGCCATCGTTTTTGCCGGTTCCATCGCCATGGGCGATTTTGCCACTCTTGACATCCAGTTTATCGAGTACAGCCTGGAGTCGTGCTCTCGCGGCAATCGCTTCAGGGTCAGTTGAATCACTTGCCACGAGCTTCTCCCCAAATGGGGCATCTTTCATATCGAAAAGCTCGCCCGCTTGATTCAACTTCCAATTCGACTCGCGCACGTACCAATTCCGCCCGAGTTGCACGAAAATCCACTCGCGAGGGGTGCCTTGTTCTCCTTTGAGAATGGAAGCAAAGCTTTTTCCGTCGATTGTGACTCCCTCGGGCAACTTGGCGCCTGCGAGCTCTGCGATCGTGGGAAAGAAATCCGAGAAATCAACGAGGTCAGGACTCACCTTTCCCGCAGCAATCTTTCCAGGCCAACTCACGATGCAGGGAACCAGACTGCCACCTTCAAGCATCATGCCCTTGGCTCCAGAGATTCGGCGACCACGAATTGTGGAGCGGTCTCCTTCGCCGGGATGTACGCCATTGTCTCCTACGAAGAAGATAATGGTATTGTCTCGAAGTTTGAGGCGGTCTAACTCGGCCACAAGCTTGCCGACGAGCTTGTCCATATAATGGATATTATCCATGAATAAGTCTTTGCTGTCGGGGGCGCTGTCCGGAGTGCGTAAAATGTCAGTATGCACGTGAGACATGGGATAATAGAGAAAGAATGGCTCGTCCTTGTGGCGACTTATGAAGTCCACAGCAAAATCATGCATTTTATCAGGAAGGTATTCTCCATCGGCCAATGGAACGCTTTTTCCGTTGAGGGTGTACTTTTCAGCCCGCTCTTGGGTATTCCAATAATCCCCACTGGCTTGGAAACGCAGGTAATCGTCAAACCCCCAGTCACCCGGCTCGAGAGGGACCTGGCTCCACTTTCCAACCTGCCCCGTCACATAGCCTGCGGGCTTGAGAACCTTGGGGATCATGGTCTCAGTGGCAGCCGCCATGATTTTTGCGCTTTCTTTGTCGTTGCCTGTCATGCCAGTGCGAAATGCGTATCGGCCGGTCATTAACTCTGCCCGCGAGGGACCGCAGACCGGGGCGGAGAAGCAGCGCTCGTAGATCGTGCCGGACTTCGCGAGGGCATCGATGTTCGGCGTCTTGAAGTTATCAGACCCGTAGGCGCCGACGTTCCCGTTACCTAAATCGTCCGCGAGGATGAAGACGATGTTGGGTTTGCGGGCGGGTGCAGGCTCGGCAGCCTGCATAAAAGCGGGTTGAGCCAGAAAAAGGGACGCTATCGGGATGAGGATGTGTTTCATTAAGTGTCTGCTTTTTTGAAATTTAGAGTTATGGACAAACCGCCTTTTGTTAAGCCGCCTATTTGGAGAGGCGTTCGGCAGCGGAAGTGATGAGGGGATCGAGAGCAAAAGTAATAGTTATCACGATTCATTAAACTCATCAAGTGTGAAAAGGTTTCAAGATTTTTTATCTTTTTTATTTTTCTTCATTTTTGGTCGATCGTCGGGGCCTTGATCGAGTGTGGGGACTTCTTCCGAGGGGAAACTATCGGCTTCGCGAAGTGCGATTACCCAAGCTGGGCCGACATCCGAGAGCGTGAGGGGTGTGATGGTTTTGGACTCCTCGGCTTCGTTCCAGCCTGCGGGAAGAGGCAGGGACTTGAAGCCATTCGCTGCAGGCTGAAAATTGCATTTTCCGCCGAGCAGAACATTTCCGAGATACTGGTTGGGTTTCGAGGTGAAGCGATTGAAAGGCGCAGTGGGATCGGGCTTTTCTCCGATCACGGAGTCTCCGCCATTGGCCCGGACGAAGCGATTACCCTTAATGAGGCAATCCTCGGGAAGAAGCACCATTTGGGATTCAGGCCAGTTTTTTTTGTAAATGAAGCCGACTTCCAAATCGGCAGCCCGACTCCCCAGGACAGTGTTATTCAGCAGAGAGAGCTTGCTGACACGGGGGTAGAATGTCGTCCGCACTGGAGGGCCCTTGGTTTCGGCTTCGGAGAGGCATGGTTGGTAACTCTTCGTAAGAGACTCCTTCACATACTCGCCAGCGGTGAGGCGAAATCCAAAGTCGCAATCGGACACAAAATTGCCTTCGACAAGATTCGATGGGCCAGAGATACGAATGCCGCTGGCCCCATCGATCCCCTGCCCCAACACGATATTGTTCTTAACCACGTTGTAGGCGCCTCGACGAATCGTGATGCCGCCACGTGATGCGATGATGGTATTATTTTGAACGATATTGCGGTTGGATTTGAGCGAGATCGTTTCGGTCCCCTCCCCATCGGCATGATCAAAGAGATTCCCTTCGATTCGGAAAAATGCGCCATCCGTTCCCAGTTCGTCATATTTTCCGAAACCCCAAACGCGAATAATTTCCCTTCCGTTGCCGACGTTGAAAGGGATGTTCTTGAAACAGGAATTTGTGACAGCATTGTATCGCCCAGTCTCCACCGCGTTGCCGATGAGCGGGTGCATATTGCTCTTTCCGTTAAAATAGCAACGGTCCACGAGGTTGTTGTTTCCGCTAAAAAAAATCCAATAATAATCAGTCTTAAAGTCCGACGGATTGTAATCGAGGATTGCTGAATTCTGCAGGATTCCGTGGTCGGAGCGAAATTCCACGACGGCTCCCTTATCAATAGCCCCATCCTTGAAAAAAAGACCATCGATCGTGACGTAGGGGGCTTTGATTTCGATACGAGATGATCCACAGAGGATCGTTTCTCCGAGCACCTCCGCCCGGATGGTGAGAGGTCTGGAAGTGGCACCCCCTTTGTTGATGAGAATGTTGGCATCCTGCCAGAAGCCTTTTTCCATGACCAACACATCGCCGGCGTTGGCCGAGTTGATGGCCTTTTCGAGTTCACTGGCATTGCTGGCCTTGGTTTCCCGGGCATGCAGGGAGAGGCAAAGCAGGCTGAGAAAGGCGGGGAGGAGATTTTTCAAGGAGATCATGGTGCGGGCCGGGGCTTGTAGACACGAAATGCATCCACTCTCATGTGGTTGTGCAGAGTTCGGATGCCAAACCAGCCTTGCTGGAAAGGTTCCCGATCTGGGAAGTCAAATACGACCTCCCCATCGCGCCGGAATTGGATTTTTCCACCGTCCGCGAGGAGTTGGATTTTTATCGTCTTGTTCGGGACATTCATCAGGCGAGGGTCACTTAAATCATACTCCGGCAGGAGCGGCCGTGAACCGTCTCCCGGATAGCGGCGAAATCTGGTGCTGGTATTGTCGTTTGCTCCGTAGCCCACATAGTAAAGACGAAGCGGATGGTAATTTTTAAAAAGCCCCCCGCGCTTGGCACTGTTTGCAAAAAAATTCTCCGGGTTTGCGGGATCCGTTGCCATCCAGAAAACATTGAGGTCGCTGACCCGGTCGTTCGCTCCACCGGCTTGAATCATGCGGACCTCGCATTCGATCAGGACGGGACTGGAGAGCTTTTCTTTGAACCAAACGGTGCAGCCGCCGACGTCGTCGATATCAAGAGCCCCATCCTGGATTTCGGTGGTTCCTGGCGCCACTTGCTCCACGACCCATTGCGAAAGATCCGAGTCAAAATCGTCACGAAACAAAGGGGCTTCAGAGGTGTTCGCGAGTTGTGTTTCGGCTCGGAGGTTCTGCAAAAAGAGGGTCAGAAGGCAGAGAGAAATTTGGGGGAGATTTTTCACAAAGGCATTGGGGGACTGCTTCAAGTGCGGCTTAAAAAAGCGGGAATCTTTCGACTATTCTTCCTCTTCCGTTGTGGGTTTCGATTCTTTGGCCTCTTTGTTTTTTTTACCCTCTTTGGGTTCCTTACCCTCCTTGGCAGCTTTACCTTCTTTACCTTCTTTTTTCTTTTTGGCCTTGTTTCCGTGCCGTCCCGAACCGTCTCCATCATCCAGTATTCCGCCGGCGGGATTGAGTTGCGTGAGGGCAGTTTGAAGTGATTGACGTGCGGCCAAGGCGGCGGGATCTTGGCTATCGGCGGCAACTGGCTTTTCGGCGAAGGGAGCATCGCTCATATCAAAGAGATCCCCGTTTTGATTGAGCTTCCAACCCGCGCTCCGCACGTACCACATCTTGGCCAGTTGCACAAAAATCCAGTCGCGTGGTTGCCCCGTCTGACCGATCAGTTGCGGGGCGAAGCTTCGTCCATCGATCACGGTATTGGCAGGCAGCGAGGCACTCGCCAATGCGGCGAAGGTTGGTAAAAAATCCGAGAAGTCGATGAGGTCGCCAGAGACCTTTCCGGCAGGCGTTGTGCCCGGCCAGTTTGCGATCAGAGGAACCAACGACCCGCCCTCCTCCATTGTGCCCTTGCAGCCATAAACCTTGCGTCCACCGATCGAGCAGAGTTGGGATTGACCGCCTACCGATCCGTTGTCGCCGACGAAAATAATAAGTGTCTTCTTGCGCAGGTCAAGTCGGTCGAGTTCCGCGACGAGTTGGCCCACAAGTTTGTCCAAGTAGGCGATGTTATCGGCATACAGATCCTTGCTGTCGGGTGCGCTGTCGGGAGTCGGGAGAATCTCGGAGTGAACATGCGAGAGAGAGTAATAAACGAAAAAAGGTTGCTTTAGATGCTCTTCCATGAAGTTCACAAGGAATTTGTGCATCATGTCGGGCATGTATTCCTTGTCGTTCAAGGCTACTGTCTTGCCATCCACGAGATACTCTCTGCCCTTCTTCTGGGTGTTCCAGTAAATCCCGCTGCCTTGGTAGCACAGGTATCGTTCAAATCCAAAATCGGCTGGAGTGAGTCCGAATTGAGACCATTTGCCGATCGAGGCCGAAGCGTAGCCAGCCAGTTTGAGCACTTTGGGGATCATGGTTTCTTGATCCGGTTTGATCTGGGCGACCCGATCTTGGTTCGTTGCACCGGTGCGGAACAAATAGCGCCCGGTCATGATTGTGGCACGTGAGGGACCACACAAGGGAGCCGCGTAGGCATGAGTGAACCGCGTGCCCTCCTGAGCCAAGGCATCAATCTTTGGAGTCTTGAAGCGATCGGTGCCGTAGCAACTCAAGCCTTCGATGCCAAGGTCGTCGGCCAGCACAAAAATGATGTTCGGCTTTTCAACAGCTGGCTCTGCGGCAAACGCTGGCGAAAAGGAGGACCAGAAGACAACAGTGGATAGAACCACAAAGAGACGAGACTTTAGCATAGGAGGATAAGAAAGTTAATTTTTATTATTTAATCCGCTTTTGTAAACACTCGCGGATCGGAGGAGTTGCGTTTTTTTCTCACGGGCATGTTTTTTTAATCTTTAGCCCGACTCCGAAGAGAAGTAGCTACGAGGAATGAGAATCTGCTTTCCATCCCGTTTGCCGCATTTCCTCCTGCTTGCGGTTCTCGCTGCCGCCTTTTCGCTCCAGACATCGCATTCCGAGGAGTCGGCGGTCAAAAAAGAGAACAAATACACCGCAGAAGTAGAGAAACTCGTGGCTGCGCCGGCTCCTGCGCCAGGGGGAATCCTGCTGATCGGGAGTAGTATTTTCAGGAAGTGGACGAATTTCGCCGAGGCGCTGGCCCCTCTTCCTGTTACAAACAGCGCCTTTGGGGGCTCCCAGACGAAAGATCAGCTGTTTTTCTTTGATCGGCTTGTGCCCTCATCCAGGGCGGCATTGGTTGTTTGGTATTGCGGCAGCAATGATGTGAAAGGCAACAAGCCACCTTCGGAAATCGTTGCGAGAACCAAGGAATGGATCGCACTCACTCAGAAGGCCCTTCCCTCCAGCCGCATCCTGCTTGTGTCCGTGGTCAATGCTCCACAGAAGCGCAGGGACGGACAGTCTGCGGCTGTGAACGAGGTGAATCAGGGCCTCAGCCATCTGGCAGAAACGGAAAAAGGCGTCTCGTATATTGATGTGAATCCGGCCTTGGAAGCGAGTGACAGGGCCCCTCTGGGAGCGTGTTATGTTGAGGATCAACTGCACTTCACTCCCGAAGGCTATGAGCGGATGGCCGCCGTGCTCAAGCCCGCCATCGAACGCGATTTTGCGACGGCAAAAAAGAATGAAGTTTTTTAACGCTGGATAACGAAGCGGAGAGCTTCCGGGGTGGATTCCACCCGCGCTTGGCAGGCGGGGGCGAGATCCTCCACGCATTTGAGGCAATCGGCATTTTTCTTTTGATCGGAAGTGGAGGCGGTCACGGGCATTTCAAGAGAGATTTCTTTTTGAGTCGCAGAGATGCTCATCGGGAGTGGCGGCAACTGCGCGAAGGTTGATGTTCCCGACTCCTTCTTCGGCAGCGGGGTGGCGTAGGTGGCCATTTGTTGGAGGATCGTTCGGAGAAGGACGTAATCTCGTGTGAGCGCGATGTCCTTCGCGTCGTTCGGGATTTCCAAAGTCAGCCCCCAACCGAGTTCCTGCATGCCGAGCAGGACGGTGAGGTCCTCGAAAAGGGTGGCGAGAGGGAAGGTCTCTTCGTAGAGGTCCTCGGATTGCGTCGGGGTTCCAAAGAGGGGGAGATCCTCAGCGGCGAGGCGGTCCCATTGCGACCGAATGGTGCCGATCCACTCAGGCAACGAGCCGAGACGGAGTGCGAGTTGGGCTTCGTAAAGAGACTCGGGGGAGACCGGGCGGCCTTGGGATTCGTTGGCAAGAAGCGATCCCTCCGCCAAAGAAACAGACTTGCCGTGGAGACCGACAAACAGTGGCTTCACAAACTTGGCGATACCATTTTTGTTATATTGCCAAAAATCGATCGGCTCCTTGTCTGTGCCATCGTAGGAGTAGTTCCAAAAAATCATCCAGCGCAGGTGGTTTGGAAACGAGGATCCTGGCCCTCCGCTGTTGGTGAAACTTCCGCCATCGACCCGGTCGATGAGTGTCGCATAGGGGCCATTGCCATGAGAGTCGACGGACTGGTTTTCTTTGAGCTGACAACGCCAGATGGTTGTCCCTGCCGAGCGATTGCCTGTGGAGACACCATGACGGTGGCCAGCCCAGTCGCGAGACAGGCCGAGGAGATTGAAGGAAGCATCTGAGCGGATCGCCGCGTCGTAGTGCGCCATCGTGCCGGCAAAGCGATTTTGAATGATCGAGCAGGTGATCGAGTTTTTGACATAGACTCCCGTGTTCATATTCAAGAATGCGCAGCGTCGCACCCAGCCGTTGGCTACCCCATCGAAGAGGACGGCATCCCAACCTTCATCATCGAGAGCGCTTCGGTGGTGGACAAATTCGGCACGCCATCCGCCTTGAAAGGCGATATCTTCCACGCCGACCTGGCTGAGCATATCCACGGGAGCCACCTTCGCTCCGAAATCTTCACCGACATTGACGAGGAGAGGCTCTCGAAGGATCAGCGTATTGCCACTCACTTCCTTGACGCGGTGCAGTTCACTAATACTCAGCCCCTCGAGGATTCGAAGCCAACTCGGGTCTGGCTCCAGACCAGCCATGAGTTCCTCGTTGAAAAGTTTGCTCTTGGCTTTCACAGACAACCAGTCGCCCGGCTTCCATCCTTCGGCTGATTCGATAGGGATTTCGAAGGTGGACCGTTTGAGCGAGCCGGTAATTTTTACTAATTTTTTTGAGGCGACCGGCTTCGGAGCTTCGCCTAGAGCGCTTGGAATGCGCTCAAACTGGGACTTCTCTTGAAAAATAAAGATGTAAGGAATGGTCAAAAAGTCGCCAGTGTCTTTGGGTACTTTGTAATTGCCGTCATGGTAGCCGCTGTGAATCGAGCGGATGACTGTGCCTCCTTTACTGGAGCCCGCGCCGCGAATGACAATGTTGGAAGAGAGGATGCGGATGGGCTCGGGTTTCTGGCGATCCGACCAAACCAAAAATTTACCGGCAGGAAAAAGAACGACTCCTCCACCTGCTTTTTCCGCAGCGGCGACCGCATCGCGGATAGCTTGCTCATCGGAAATGAGGTCGTCAGGGATCGCGCCGAAATCCGTGACTTTAAAGATCGGGCCTGCGACGTCTGGGATCGGCTTCTCGCTGTTCTCATAACCCGCATAGGAGAAATCCGGGAGGATATCCGGCGACGAGCGGTCGGTTGCGTCCTTAAATTGAAGCCAGAATTTCGACTCGACGGGAGGTGGTGTGGCGGGAACGGCCATCCCACTTGTCATGCTGACGGCAAGGAGGAGGAGAGCGATGAGTGTTTTCATGGATTACTGAGTTGGTGGGTTAGATGGGATGGAGAGCCAGTCGATGAGATCCAAGTGGTCAAGTGGGGCAAAGGAGTCTGCTGCTTGCTGGATGGCTGCATCGGGGTAGATCGCGGCTCCAACTCCCAACCAGGAGCGGGCTTCCGAGGCCTCGAGTTTTTTGATTTGGGGCGCTTTCCACAGTTGGGGCTCCTTCAAGTAAGGAACGAGATAGAGCATCGCTGCACGAAGGCTGCCGGAGCCATCGGGCGCGACATGATGCCAGAGGTCAATATCCAGAGAGCGAGCCATGGTGGCGCCTTTCGCAAGGTATCGCAGATTGTAGCAACTATAGTTCCAACTGGTGGTGCGGGCGAGTTCCTCGGGCTGGCTGCCATCGGGTTTGATTTGGGAGTCCATCCTTAAGGCAAGCGATGTTTGCAGGATTTGCCGCGCCTCGGTTTCCTTTCCTGCGAGCAGGAGAATTGCCGCAAGTTGGACATCATACATGACCCCGTGGTTGTTGACGGCCGCCTGCTCTTCCACGGCTAGTGAACTCGTGCAGAGCCAATCGGCAAATTTCGTGCACCAATCAGCAAAGCCCTCGCGGTCTTTTGAAGTCCAAGATGTGCTGGGAGCCAGAAGCGTGAGAGTGTCGGGGAGCTTGATAAAGAGCAGAGTGTCGATCACGCCATAGCTACGCCCTGCCACGCCACCGGGAACCCCTTGGCTGTGGTTCAGGTTCGGGTTCATCCTTGTCTTAGGATCGAGGAAAAATCCACGCAAAAGGCGTGATGCATTGGTCGCGTATTTTTCCTGTCCAGTGATGTTGTAGGCTATCGCCAGAACCTCGGCCGCTCGCAGCATTTGCAGCATTGGCTCTTGGTCCGACATTTTTGCGCGGTCGGGATTCCTTTCTCCGTCCTTCCGAATGTAGGGCATGCCGTCCGGCGTATTGGGATTTGGCCAGTAGTAGGGAGCCGTACTGAAATAATCGTGCGGGTCGCCGCTGGCTTGGAGGTTCGGATTTTCGGTGATCGTGATGGTGGGGAGTTCCATCGCAGCGTCGGCCTCTGCAAGAAGCTGTGCCAACCGCTTCGCCGCGGTGCTACTGGGCTCTCCTGCCTTTAGCTCCGCGAGCTTTGAGGGCTGGATGAGCAGCAGTGGTCGAGAAGAGGCAGTCGCGAGGCTCGCTAAAACACACGGGATTACTAAAAAAAAAGCAAGCCCGAGCGATTTACTCGCCATCGCTATCGGACTTGCCAGCCGCTTCTTTAGGTGGCGTTGCGAGCCCCAAGCCCACGAGAAACTTTGTCGCTTCGTCCGAAATCTGAGCCTTGTTCCGAGCGCCGGCATCGCCCAACTTCGAGGAATTCGGGGAATGGGGCATTCCCTCGAGTGGAACGAGCGCGCACTTGTTGCCGTTAGATACCATTTTCGCGACAAAATCTTGGGAATTCTGGAATTTGACGGTTTCATCCGCCGTGCCGTGGATGACGAGTGTCGGCGGCATCTTGGTCTGCATACGGGCCGTGACAGAGAGGGCGTTGGCGCGGCCCTCATCATTGGAAAACCTTTTTGGTCCACCGTAGCCTTCGGCGCTGGTATCAGTTACCGGCCAGAGCAGGATCAGAGCTGCGGGTTGAATCGCTGGTGCTGGGTCGGAGGCTGGGTGCTGCGGGTCTGTAATGGCCGTCCAAGCCGCAACATGCCCGCCAGCGGAACTTCCAAGAACCACGATTTTTGCGGGGTCTATTCCGAGCTCTGAAGCGTGGTCTTGAATCCAGCGCACTGCTGACCGTCCATCCGCCACAGAATCCTCCGGAGTGGCCTTAAATCGCGACTTCGTGCGATAATCGGGCGCAATTCCCACCATGCCCAGTTTGCTGGCCCATTTCGCCCAGGTTATGCTTTTTGCTGGTGTCCCTGTGGTCCAACCCCCACCGAAAAATGCAACCAAACATGGACGCTTCTCTGAGGCTTTTGCATCCTTTGGTTTGACCACATGGAGAAGCAAATCGACATCATCCACTTTTTTGAAGGCCATCGTCTCCGCTTCTGGTAAGGTAAGCGGTGTTTCCTCCACCTCGACTGGCTTTTTTGTCTCCGCTGTCTGGGCTTGCAAGAAAACGCAGGTGGAAAGAATGAGTGCCGTAGAAAAGCGGGGTATATTAATCATTGGAATCGTTAAGACTTTAGCCTCTGCAAAACCGCGACGAACGAAGCCTATTCCGGCTTAGCGAGGCGCAGGGGTTTTCTGGCGACGAAACAGAAATAAAGCACTGAGCAGACCCAACCCCAGAAGCGCCCAAGTGGAGGGCTCTGGCACGGAGGATACCTGTAAGACGAGGTCGTTACCTCCCTGGAAGGTGCCGGCCGTGGAGTTACCGGTGTAGCCAATGATAAATTGCTGGGCGCCTAGAGTGAAGGACGCACCTTGCGCCAAGGCGACGGAAACTCCATTGAGGGAATCGAAAGATCCAGTGATGCTTGTGGCTCCAGCAGTCAAAAAGAAGAGCTGTTGATTAGAAGGAGTGTAGCTGAGGGTGAGAGCCAGATTATTTACGCCGTTTAATGTCACCGCTCCGGCTAGCAAAAGTTGGCTGTATCCAGTGCCAGGCGCGGAACCGCTGATACCAGCGCTGAATGTTGAATTGCTGTTAAGAGTGAGGGAATTTGATAGTGCCAGTGTCCCCACTCCATTGACTCCCCCAGCTATCGCGCCAGCCGATCCAACCGACACGCTGCCTCCGACTGTTCCCGTCCCGCCTAATGTGCCGCCAGTTACAGTGACCGGACTGCTTGATGAGGTGCTGCCATTGATCAGAAGCTTGCCAGCTGTAACACTGGTTGATCCAGTGTAGGTGTTGTTTCCTCCCATGATCCAAGTTCCCGCCCCACTCTTCACAAATGAAGTGATGGAATCAGTGGCATTGTCTGAGATGCTTGCACTCATGAAGTTATTACCAGTATTGGATCCGGTAAGGGTGAGGGTTTTATTGCCTGCATCAACTGTTGGAGTTCCAGCGCTACTGAAGCTCATGGTGGCACTGGCACCGTTACCAGAGGCATCAAAAGTTGCGTTCCCAGTCAATCTGAAGCCTCGGTCTGTGTCCGCCGCGGTGTTACCAGTGTATTGGAGTGTACCACCATTGAAGACCAATTTAGAAGAAGTGCCGGCTGATATCCCTAAAGGGCCAGGCAAATTTTTGTTATTGAGCGACCCGACGTTGAGGGTACCTCCATTGATTGTAACGCTTCCGTTGTAGGATGAGGCATCGCTGAGGAGAGTGAGTGTGCCAACTCCGTTTTTTACAAGTGAGAAAGCTCCTCCACCGATTGCGCCGCCGACGATGAGATTGCCGGAATCAACGGTGACTGTGCGTGAGTTGTTCATGGTCACGTTGCCCGTGCCAAGATTTAGATCACTCGTTCCGTTGTAAGAAAAATTTGAATTCCAGTTTTGCAAATTATTGCTGGCCAGAGTGATGGATGATCCACTTGTATTGCTTATATTGCCGCCAGCAATGGTAAAAGCTCCGGTGCCGAGAGCGTTGGTGTGGTTGATATTTAAAGTTCCGGCACTGAGCGTGGTGCCTCCAGCATAAGTATTGTTCCCAGCGAAGGTCGTCGTGCCTGTGCTTGTAATGGAGACACTGTTGTTAGGCATTAAACCACTCACGATGGGGCCCTGTATATTGATATTGGCAGTACCTGCAAGGACAACGCTTGCATTGCCCGTTGCATTTTGAGATATGCTCAAACCACCTAATAGGAGGGTATTTCCGACCCCATTGGCGGCGAGAATACGAGACGAGGATCCACTGGTTATAGTGGCGCTACCCATAGAGAGCGTCGTGTCAGTGCCGGCAAAGGTGATGGTTCGAGATGTGGAAATGGTAACATTTCCAGCGCCCAAGTTTAAATTGTTTGCAGCGGTGCTGTTTGCTGTTCCGAACGTTATATCCTGAAGCGTGATCGCATTATTACCTGCGTTGGTAATTGCCGCGCCGCTTGTGTTATTAATAAAGCTCCCGATTGAGAATGTGACGTTTCCCGTGCCGAGAGCATTCGCGTGATTGATATTCAGTGTTCCTGCAGTGAGAGTCACTCCACCAGTCGCATCGGCGTTGTTTCCACTAAGAGTCAATGTTCCTCCAGTGGCGTTCATTGTAGTCAGGCCATCGTAGGTGTTGTTGCCCGATAGAGTGGTAAGACCGGTGGATGTCACTGTGATTGCACCGGCAGGTGCAGTCCCACCGTTACTAATTACCGAGTTAACCGCTATAGTCCCATTTCCACCAAAATTAAGAGTCCGACTAGCACTGCTAGAGCTAGCAGTGATACCTACACCTCCATTGAAGACAAGACCGCCGCCAGCTGTATTTGACCAGTAGGCCACGGTACCAGAATTTAGAACTTGGGTGTTGAATGTCTGGGTTTGGTTTGAAGAGTTTGTAAGGCTGCTGGTGGCAGTATTTAAGGTGGTCGTGTTGCCATTGCTCATAACCGTGAGCGCCTTTCCACTTGCCGTATCAAACGTGTAGGCATTCGCAGTTGATGAGAAGACAAGCCCGTAAACTGCTCTGTCCGATGTGAGGGATACAGAATTAAAGCCAGCTCCTACATTGCTGAATAGGGCCGTGTCTGTGTTGTTGGAGGAAGAAGCGAGCTGGGGTCCCGCACTAGGAGACCATGCTGTCGTGTTATTCGTCCAAGACCCGTTTGCATTTTGCCAAGTGTAAGTCACGTTTTGTGCCTGCACTTGGATCGTAGTGCTGAAAAGCGCGGCAAGCGAGAGCGCTAAAAGCAATGCGAGGCGCTTAAAAACAGGCTGCGAGCCTTGGTACGTCGAAGAAAAGTTCATGGAATTCATTTGGGGATTTGCCATATGGTTGGGAGGTGGAGATTGGAAAATTGGAGGAGTTAGATGACGCTAATAATAATTATCAGGTTCGTCAACAAAATTTTTTTCTAAAGACGCTTTTTTATTCAGAACGTCCTGATGCAGCCTTGTGGCGAGTGCGGCGCAGGTATTGGACGCAGAAGCCGCCTAGGAGGAGGATGGCAGCAATGTAGGTGGAGGGCTCTGGCACGACGGTGGCGTAGAGCTCTGGAGCGCTAAATGAACTTGTGTTGAGGGCGTTGGAGAATGTGCCGGTGCCAGCTCCCGAGTAGAACGAGATGTAGTTGAGGCTGCTCGCGAGATTGGTTTGATCTTGGAAATAAATGGCATCGGAGCCAGGGGTGTAGTTCCAGACTTCGAGGCGATGCAAATTATCGAGTACTGAGGTGAGTGAGGCGAACGTGATCCAGGTATTGCCCGCGCCGTTCATATCAATCGTGGAGTTTGCCGAGAGGGTGAGGGCTCCGACAACCTCACCCACCCCACCTCCGATAGCGAGCGTGCCGCCATTGAGATTGATCGCGGCGGTATTGCTCACCGAGTCACTGGCGCTGACGAGGAATGATCCGCCGTTGTTGATGACGACCTGCGAGGTCGAGCCGAGGGCGTTGGCGGCACTGGCTTGGAGTGTGCCGGAGTTGATCGTGGTGGTGCCGGTGTAGGTATTGTTTCCGCTCAGTACCTGCGTGCTGGCTCCATCCTTCACGAGGTTTCCTGTGCCGCTGATACGGCCTGCGAAAGTCGTATTCCCAGAGGATGCGCCGACTGTGAGCGTCCTAGAACCCAGCGTCACATTCGAAGTGCTCGCGCCAACGAGGGAGGAGATGGATTGGTTGGCACCGAGAGCAAGGGTGGAACTGCCGCTTCCGGTGGCGTCCATGGTCACAGCGGAGCGGGTACCCGTAGGAAGGGCTCCGGCGACGCTGGCATTGAGGGTTGCACCGTTAACAAGGGAAGTTGGGCCGTTGTAGGTATTGGCGTTTGCCAGAGTGGTTGTGCCGCCATCGATAATGAGGTCGGAATTCGAATTTGAACCACCGATGACGCCGCTGACCGTGATGCCGCTGCTGCCGCCGGCAAGTTTGAGCGTGGTGCCATTTTTGGTGAGTGCCCCGGAGAGCGTGAGCAGTCCGCTGCCAGTGTTTTGGATTGTGCCTGTGCCGCTGGTTACCGTCATGTTACGGGTCAGGCTGCCTGCGGCACCGGTGTAGATGAGGGATGTAGCATTGCCGAGGTTGACACTCGAGGTGGAACCAAGAGCGGCGGTCGAGCTGATCGAGATGTTGCCGGCGCTGATCGTAGTGGAGCCAGTATAAGTATTGCTGCCAGAGAGTGTCAGCGTTCCAGCGCTACTGTTTTGTGTGAGCGCTCCGCTGCCGGAGATGACGCCTGAAAGAGTCTGGGCGTTTGAGCCGGAGTAGATGAAGTTGCCGCTGTTACTGATGTTTCCGGAGTAGGCACCTGCGCCGAGGCGACCGCTTGAAGCGATGACCAGCGTGCCGGCAGAGATTGTTGTGCTTCCATTGTAAGTATTTGAAGCATTCAATGTCAGGGTGCCTGTTCCGAGATTTGAGATGCTTGATGTGTAGTTACCAAGCTGTGGAATGGCTGCATTGAAAACGATATTTCCAGGACCGTCCAATTGCAAAACTCGAGCAGAGCTGTTCGAAGAGGAACCGATATCAAACTGAGTGCCGTTGAAAACAATCGTCGCATTCGCGCCGGAATATATTTTTCTCGAATCGTTGTTGTTAGTTACATTTCCGCCGTTAGTAAATGTCAGCGTGGCGTTTCCACCGGAAGCTGGTCCATTTACTATAATGATGCCCTTAAGGGAAAGAGAATCCATCGTGTAAGCACCAGCAGAAGCGAGCTTGAGTGTATAGTTTCCATTAATACTACCTCCGGTTTCTAATATGGAGTTACTGGCAAGAGCTGAAGCATTTGAGACCTCTATAGTTCCTGCGGATATAGTTGTGATGCCAGTGTAGGTGTTTGATCCGCCAAGGATCAGGGTGCCGTTACCGGCTTTGGTGAGTC
>Ga0214921_10002996_pt1 | contig 26578 bp, 26 predicted proteins | sample LL1505_MetaG_FD_177992 | JGI IMG/M metagenome (GOLD analysis project Ga0214921, IMG submission 177992) | Freshwater microbial communities from Lake Lanier, Atlanta, Georgia, United States - LL-1505 | ecosystem: Environmental > Aquatic > Freshwater > Lake | place: USA: Georgia | collected... | reverse complement strand
ACAACATCCAAAACAGATGTGTTAGCAGCAACGGCCGCCGCCGCGTGAACACCTAGTTGTTCAAGGATGACAACAAGATCGATGCTGCGCGAAACACGCAACGCAGCGACTTTTTTCACAAACTCAACAGAACTTGCACCAACCTTGCCGCCAAAGACACGCTCAATAAGAGCATTCTTTGTTTCTCTCTCCGTGGAAGGGTCTGAGAGGATGCCACGCAACTGAGCACTGCTCGAGATTGCATCGGCTACAACAAAAAGGTCAGTCGCAAAGCTTAGATCTGACCCAAGGTATGCAGAAATATCTGCCTTAGCTTGGGCGAGAGCTTGTCGAGTTGAGGATGCCATTTGTTTTACTTGCTGTTCTCTTCTAGATCTGCCAAGAAACCATCAACGATAGCTGATGCACTCTTGTCTTCTTTTAGGTTGTTCTGCACGACAGCTGAAGCCAAATCAATCGCTAGGCTGCCAACTTCGGCACGCAAAGAAATGATTGCCGATTGACGCTCTGCTTCGATTTGCTTCTTCGCAGTTTCAGTCATGCGAGCCGCTTCAATTGAAGCTTGCTCTTTCAGTTCAGCAAGAATTGCTGCACCTTCTGCACGAGCTGATTCGCGAATCTGAGCAGCTTCGGCACGAGCCTCTGCTTGTTCAGCTTCAATGTTTGCAGTCTTTGCTGCCGCTTCGGCTTGAGCCTTCTCAGCTAGAGCTAGGCGACCTTCGATCGCCTCGGTTCTTGCATCGATGTTCTTTTTGAAGTTAGGCAAAACCTTGAACCAGAAAAAGACCAGCAGAATCGTGAAAACAACAGCAGACCAAATTAGGTCAGCCGTTGCTGGCACCAGCGGGTTTGCCGCCGCTGAAGTGCGCATAGTTTCGAAGATTGCTGGAGTCATTTACTTGAGTCCTAGGCTGCGAAGATGAATGGGGTTGCAAGACCGATCAGGGCCAAAGCTTCGGTAAACGCGATACCTAACCACATGGTTACCTGAAGACGTGCTGCAAGTTCTGGTTGACGAGCAATTGACTCGATGGTCTTTGAAACAACCAGTCCAACACCAATACCAGGACCAATTGCTGCAAGGCCATAGCCTAGAACGCCAAGGTTACCTGTTACCTGTGATACCTGAGTCGCAGCTTCCGCTGCTAAGTGAATTATCTGCACTTTATTTTCCTTCCATGGTTTGAACTAACGGTTTGTTAGTCCTTGTTTCTTAGTGTTCATCTGCTAGCGAAAGTTGAATATACACAGTCGTTAGCAGGGTGAAAACGTACGCCTGCAGGAATGCCACCAACATCTCAAAGAGAGTGAAGACAAACCCGAAGGTAAATGTTCCAACTCCGAAGGTCTTGAAGATACCTTCTGAGTTGAAGAAAAAGTACTGTGTTGCGCTAAAACATAACACCAACAGCAAGTGACCAGCGATCATGTTCATCATGAGTCGAAGTGCAAGGGTTACCGGACGAAGAATAAATGTTGAAAGGAATTCGATAGGTGTTACCAGAATATAGAAAGCTGGTGGGACTCCAGCAGGGAACAAGGCGGTCTTGAAGAAAGCTAGTCCATGCTTTCTAATTCCTGCATAGATAAAAGTCACATAAGCGGCAAGTGCCAAGATCAGAGGCAAACCAATTACTGAGGTTCCCGCAATGTTTAGACCAGGAATGATTCCAGTGATGTTCATACCTAGAACAATGAAGAAGATAGTTGTGAGAAGAGGCAGGAACCGATCGCCGTCCTTTTCCCCCAGCTGTTCGTGAGCAATTGACTTACGAACAAAGTTCAGAGCCATTTCACCAAACATCTGGAATCGACCAGGAACAAACTGGCCTTCAACCGTGCTCTTGCGAAAACGGTTAGACCAAAGGGTGAAAATAAGTACCAGAAGACCTGTTACCAGAAGACGAATCAGCATGATTCGGTTCAATTCAAAAGGGGTTCCGCCAAAAAGCACTACTTCTGGGTAAAACTCTTCAATAGTTGGCGCCTCGAAGCCGCCGCCGGCTTCCGCGACGGGATTCAACACTGTGTTTAGCAGTGACAACGTTTGAACCAACAGTTTGTACTCCTGTTTCGGGGCAGGGCTTAACCTAACCTTGCGGCGATTTACAGTGCTTTTTCGTTACAACAAGTGCAAGCGATGTCTAAATGTTATCAGGAAGAAAGGGGCTGAAATCCCCTAAATCAACCAAATTTAGTGAAAGTTAAAGGAGTTTTACTTCAGCGCTCAATCGTGCTTTCGACACTATTCGGGTATCTAGGATTAGCCCACCAATGACAGCACTAACAATCGTGAAGAATACGATTGGCCTGGCCTCCCTAGTTAGCCACTCTGCCTTGTTCAAAACAGTGAAGGCCAATAGGAACAGCACCATTTTTAGGAGCCAACCACCTAAAACAACGCCTAAAAACCCTGCAAGGTTCAACTTTGCACCTACTAAAACGCTCAGAGCCGTCAGACCAGTAAATGCCATGGCTGCCAGTGAGCCCACCAGGGCAGCCAAAACTCCGGATACTCCGGCCACCAAATAGCCGATTACTGATCCGACAAAAGCGATTCCAACAACAAGCAAGACCCCAAATTTGAGTACCCGCTTCATAACGCTAGTTAGGTCATCAAACATGTTGGAGCTGCTTTCTCGCTTTGATAATTGCTGGCCAAACTGTGTATAACAAGGAAGCCGTAATGGAGATAACCGCGAAAACAGCGACCCAAACTATGTTGGTTAGGAACAAGAGCAGACAACTGACAGATACAGAAGCACTCCAGAAATAGAAAACTAAAACCGAACCGAGATGAGTATGACCGAAGTCCTGCAATCTATGATGCAGATGCTTTTTATCTGCAGCAAATGGTGATTTACCGGCTGAGACTCTTCTCAGAACTGCAAGAGCAAAGTCCAGTAACGGCAAGACCAAGATTGAAATAGGAAGAATCAAAGGTAACACCGCAGGGACTAAATCATCGCGGTTCAACGATGCTGGATCAATCTGACCAGTAACAGTAAGAGCTGAGGTGGTCATTAGCAAGCCAAGAAGTAACGCTCCCCCGTCTCCCATGAATATTTTGGCAACGTGCCAGTTATGGGGTAAGAATCCGATACACATTCCAATAACTATGGCCGAGAGCATCGTGGCTAAGTTGAAGTAGTTAGTTGGTGAAACCTGTTGGGCGAGTAAATAGGAATAAATAAAGAAGACCACGGTACCGATGAGAACTACTCCTGCGACCAAACCATCCAGACCATCAATAAAGTTCACGGCATTCATAATCAACACCGCTAAGAAAACTGTCACAACGAATGAAACCCCAAAAGAGCCAACTGTAATTCCGAAGATTGGTAATGAAACAATTTGGACACCATTCCAAGCAAGAACTCCAGCTGCTAGGAATTGACCGGCAAGTTTTATAGTCCAGTCGAGGTCATACAAATCATCAAGAAAACCGATAGCCATAACGATAAGTGCAGCAACTGAAATAGCAATGATTGGACCAGGATCAGCAAAAACTATTCCAAACCATCCAATTAGAGCTGCGATAGCGATAGAAGCTAAGAAGCCAATGAACATAGCCGCGCCACCGATGCGAGCCGTTGGCTTGGTATGCATGTCTCTTGCACGAATTGCCTTTGGATAAATCTCATACTTATCAGCTAGTTTTCTAACTGCAAAAGTTGCCAGATAGGTGACAACGGCAGCGATAGCCATCAAAAGCAAATACGCACGCATTAGTTAGTGCTCACCTCAAGAAGGTCTCCAACAACTGAACGAATCTTTGCTTCACTTAGCGCACCCGCTCGGACAATCTTTATCAAACCGGATGTGGTTAGTGCTCCAGCTTCGTCATAACTATCGACCAAGCCAGTTAGATCAAGAATGGTAGAGGCCTCACCCTTTGGGCTAGTTCCCCCATCCAAAAACACGGATACCGACTTTTCTAAATATTCAAAAGCCTGCTGACAAGTTGTTGCTGCTGGCTGACCGGTTAGATTCGCACTAGAGACAGCTAAAGGTCCAGTTTCTTCAATTAGAGCTAGTGCGATTTTGTGATCAGGCACTCTAAGCGCGACAGTTCCCTTAGTCTCCCCTAAATCCCAATCCAAAGAAGACTGAGCTTTCAATATCATGGTAAGTGCACCCGGCCAAAAAGTTTCAGCAAGCTTCACAGCAGAATCAGGGAATGATTCAACGAGAGCGCGAGCCATATTTAAATTCGCAATCAAAACCGGAGGCGGAGATTGTCTACCTCTGCCTTTAGCTTCAAGTAATCCTTGAACAGCATCCGCAGAGAACGCGTTAGCGGCTATTCCATAAACGGTGTCGGTTGGAATCACAACTAATTCAGCTCTACCAAGGGAAGCTTTGGCGAGCCTCATGCCGGTAAGTAGTTCAGTATCAACTGAGCAGTCAAAACTCTTCTGCACGATTCCTCCTGGAACTACCTAATGCCTGTAGTGGCTCGGTCTCTGCCGGCCAGGTCTTTGTGAGTAGCCACGCTTCGCCACCCTGATGCCAATAGTAGTTCTTGAACTGCCTTACCCTGCATGTCGGCATGCTCAATAACCAAAGTTCCCCCCGGTCTAAGCAATCTTTTTGCTGATGCATCTACCTTGCGAATCAGGTCTAACCCGTCGATTCCCCCATACAGGGCAAGAGTTGGGTCATGTAGATGCACTTCTGGATAAATAGGAATCATCTGATCTGGAATGTATGGCGGGTTGGAGATTAAGACGTCGACTTGGCCATCCAGTTCAGCGAATGCATCGGCCAGATCACCCTGCCTAAGATCAGCGGATGGGGCGTATCGTGCAAAGTTTTCTCTCGTGTATACCAACGCCTCATTACTGAGCTCAACAGCGAACACTTTCGAGTTTGGCACTTCGGTAGCAAGGCAGAGAGCTATCGCGCCTGAACCAGTTGCCAAGTCAACAGCGATTGGAGCATCCTTAGGAACGGCTTTTAGGGCATCAACAGCTAACTGAGTCACGCCTTCAGTTTCAAACCTTGGAACAAATACCCCTGGTCCAACTTTCAGTTCCAGTTGGCGGAAGTATGCAAAGCCGGTCAGATGCTGAAGCGGAAATCGCTCAGCTCTTTTAATAACAAGTTCTTCAAATTGAAACTTCTCTTCTGCGGTGAAGGAATCTTCGGAAATTGTTTTAGAAAGGAGTTCGCCTCGATTTATTCCAAGGACGAAACTAGCAAGTATTTCGGCATCCGCTTGCGCTGATTCAATGCCCGCATTTTCAAATCTTTTAGTTGCAGATTCAAGGGCAACTGAGAGCTTCATTACGAAGACTCACCAAGAGCAGCCAGTCTGGCCTCTTCATCGGTCTGAATTGCAGATTGAACAACCGGTTCTAATGCACCATCCATAACTTGATCAAGGTTGTATGCCTTGTATCCAGTGCGGTGATCTGCAATTCGGTTCTCTGGGAAGTTATAAGTTCTAATGCGCTCTGAGCGGTCAACGCTCTTTACCTGAGATTTACGTGCAGCAGATAGTTCAGCTTCGATGGCTTCCTGCTGGGCTGCCAAAATACGAGCACGAAGAACACGCATCGCTGCTTCTCGATTTTGCAACTGCGACTTTTCGTTCTGCATCGAAACTACAATTCCGGTTGGCAAGTGAGTAATTCGAACCGCAGAGTCTGTTGTGTTAACCGACTGACCACCAGGACCAGATGAACGGAACACATCAACACGAATTTCATTCTGACTGATTTCAACTTCTTCAGGAGCATCAACTTCTGGGAAAACTAGAACACCTGCTGCTGAGGTATGTATGCGTCCCTGTGTTTCAGTAATTGGAACGCGTTGCACTCGGTGCACTCCACCTTCATACTTCAGATGAGCCCAAACCCCTTCGGCAGGATCGGCTGAATTACCTTTGATCGCTAACTGAACATCTTTGTAGCCACCAAGGTCAGATTCGTTCTTATCAAGAATTTCTGTCTTCCAGTTTTTACTGTTTGCATACTGGATATACATTCTCAGCAGGTCTGCTGCGAAAAGCGCTGACTCGGCACCACCTTCACCAGCCTTGATTTCCATAATGACATCGCGGCCATCATCTGGATCTCTTGGGATTAGTAGGCGTCTAAGCTTTTCATTTGCCTCGTGCAATTTCTCTTCCATGGCTGGAATTTCAGCTGCAAAGCTCTCATCTTCTTTAGCCATGTCTTTGGCTGCATCAAGATCTGATTGCATTGAATTCACCGAATGGTACGCCGAAACAATCGCGTTAAGTTCCGCGTATCTGCGGTTCAACTTTTTCGCGAGTGTTGGATTGGCGTGAACTGAGGCTTCAGAGAGCTGGTTCTGTAGCTCTTGGTGTTCAGCCAGAAGCGCCTGGACTGAAGAGAGCATTATTCGCCGTCTGACCCTGAAGGAACTGGCATCGACTTCTGAACCATCATTAGGAACTCAACGTTGCTCTTTGTTTCCTTCAAGCGGTTCAAAACAAGCTCAAGAGCCTGCTGCTGTTCTAAACCTGCAAGAGCACGACGCAGTTTCCAAACAATCTTGGTTTCATCAGGACTCATCAACATTTCTTCACGACGAGTACCTGATGCGTTCACATCAACAGCTGGGAAGATTCTCTTATCTGCAAGTGAACGTGAAAGACGAAGTTCCATGTTTCCAGTTCCCTTGAACTCTTCGAAGATAACTTCATCCATCTTTGAACCAGTCTCAACAAGAGCGGTAGCAAGGATGGTTAGTGAACCACCATCTTCGATGTTACGAGCAGCACCAAAGAAACGCTTAGGTGGGTAAAGTGCTGATGAATCAACACCACCGGAAAGAATACGGCCAGAAGCAGGAGCTGAAAGGTTGTATGCACGACCAAGACGAGTAATCGAATCAAGCAACACAACAACGTCGTGTCCTAGCTCCACCAAGCGCTTAGCTCTTTCAATTGCAAGTTCAGCAACCGTGGTGTGATCTTCCGCAGGACGGTCAAAAGTAGAAGCAATAACTTCACCCTTCACAGTTCTCTGCATGTCGGTAACTTCTTCAGGACGCTCATCAACTAGAACAACCATTAGGTGAACCTCTGGGTTGTTCTGAGCAATCGAGTTAGCAATAGCCTGCAATACCAAAGTCTTACCAGCCTTAGGAGGTGACACGATAAGACCACGCTGGCCCTTACCGATAGGAGCAACAAGGTCGATAATTCGAGTCGATAACTTGTTTGGCTCAGTCTCCAGACGAAGACGAGTCTGTGGGTAAAGCGGAGTCAACTTACCGAATTCAACACGATTAGCTGCTTCTTCTGAAGTTTGACCATTAATTGAATCAATGCGAACAAGCGCGTTGAACTTTTGACGACCCTGGCTATCACCTTCGCGCGGCTGGCGAATTGCACCAACCACAGCGTCACCCTTACGAAGTGAATACTTCTTTACCTGACCAAGTGAGACATACACATCGTTAGGACCAGCAAGGTAACCTGTGGTGCGAACAAATGCGTAGTTATCCAAAATGTCTAGGATTCCAGCTACTGGCACTAAGACATCATCTGGAGAGATCTCTGGCTCAATTTCTTCTCTGTCGTTGTTAGGTCCACGACGAGGTCCGCGGTTCTGGAAACGGTCGTTGCCATTGCGGTTGCGGTTACGGTTGCGGTTACGGTTGTTACCCTGGCGATCATTACCACGCTCAGGTCTTTCGCTGTCGTATTCACGATCACGCTGTGGTCGTTCCGCAGGAGCTTCTGTTGCCGCAGCAGCAGGAGCATCAGTTGCAGGAGCAGCTGAACGATTACGGTTACGGTTGTTTCGCTCTGGAACATCAGTCTTAACTTCAGCTGCAGGAGCGTCTTCGGTCTTCTTTGCTCTTGCTGGCTTCTTAGCTTCAGCAGGAGCATCCGTTGAGGGCACAGCAGTTACGCGACGTGACTTCTTTGGCAATTCTTCTTTTTGGTTTTCACCCATGTGGTTTAGCTCTTTCTTGTTTGACAATCGGTTTCTTGTGAGGTGGATTGTCTTGATGCACGACTCTTGTCATGCTCTATCCGCAATGTTTTTACGGGATTTGGTACCAGACTGCTATGAATTAGCGTCTTTATTTCGGTACATAGTTACTGTAGCACCTTTGAAATCAACCGCCAACATTAAGGGGACCCATTGTGGGAACTCTTTAGCTGCCAGCTTGGCTGCAGCCAAGCGTTCTGCTGGGTCGCTGGCTAGGACAAGAACCGAAGGACCCGCTCCAGAAACTACTGCAGCATGGCCTTGGGCCCTAAGAGCAGTAATCACAGCGTCTGTTTCAGGCATCGCCGCAGCCCTGTAATTCTGGTGCAAGCGGTCCTCAGTTGCAGCTAAAAGAAGTTCTGGGCTCTGTGTCAAGGCAGCAATCAAAAGAGCAGATCTAGAGACATTGAAAACCGCGTCATCGTGCGGAACCGATTCTGGCTGCAAAGATCTTGCTAGTTCGGTAGACATCTTATTCTTTGGTACCAACACCAAAGGTGAGACGCCTCGGTGCACGAAAAGCTTCTTGTGCTTAGGTCCAGTTTCATCTTGCCAAGCGATAGTTAGTCCGCCGAAAAGTGCTGGAGCTACATTGTCTGGATGACCTTCCAATTCAGTTGCGATAACTAGCAAATCAGTTGAAGTCATCTCGACAAAACCTTCGAGCAGCCCTTTCGCTGCCATGATTCCCGCAACAACGGCAGCTCCTGATGAGCCCATTCCTCTGCCGTGAGGAATATAGTTATGTGCCTTGAGCTTTAACCCAGGAAGTGGCTGTCTGAAATGTGCAAATGTGTAAGCAATGGCTTTGACCACCAAGTTATCATCACCAGTTGAGACTTCACCCTGACCTTCACCGACGACCTCAACATGAGCACTAGGCGAATCAGTAGCCTCAACTTCGAGTTCGTCATAGAAAGATAAAGCCATGCCCAAAGTGTCAAAACCAGGACCAAGGTTTGCTGAAGTTGCTGGAACTTTAACTACAACCTTCCTACCGATCATTTCGTTTGCCTGGTCTAAACGCATTAGTTTTTCTCCAAGCCAAGAAGTTCCGCCACTTCAGCAGCACTATTAGAACAAGAGGTAGGTGATACTTCGTTACCTTGTTCATCTTTCAAAGCCCAGCCAACATCTTTTAGTCCATGACCGGTTACTGTGACAACAATCTTGGCGTCTGTCGGAATTTTGCCTAGCTTTGAGTTCTTCAATAACCCAGCAGCACCAGTTGCAGAAGATGGTTCGACGAATACACCGACCTCATTTGATAGGAATCTGTGCATCCAAAGAATCTCTGTATCACTTACTGCACCAAACTCGCCTCGGCTGCAATCCTGAGCAGACAGGGCTAAATCCCAGGATGCTGGATTACCAATGCGGATAGCAGTTGCAATTGTCTCAGGGTTCTCGATTGGGTGGCCGGCGACGAAAGGTGCTGAACCTTCCGCCTGGAATCCCCACATCTTAGGAACTGCTTTGATGATTCCTTCGTTAAATTCCTCTAAGTAACCTTTGAAGTATGCAGAGTAGTTACCGGCATTACCAACAGGCATGACATGAAAATCAGGAGCGAAGCCTAGAGCTTCAACTACTTCAAATGATGCTGTCTTTTGTCCTTCGATACGATCAGGGTTCACTGAATTCACAAGGTGCACCGCATAGTTTTCACTCAAATCTCGAGCCAACACCAAACAGTCATCAAAGTTTCCCCTAACCTGCAAGATAGCTGCCTTATGGGCAATAGCTTGGCCCAGCTTTCCCAGAGTAATTTTTCCTTCAGGAATTAGCACAACAGATTTGATTCCGGCAGCCGCAGCATAGGCAGCAGCACTCGCCGATGTATTTCCAGTTGAAGCACAAATAACTGCCTTCGCGCCATGAGCTACAGCTTTGGTCACAGCCATAGTCATGCCGCGGTCCTTGAAAGAACCGGTTGGATTCATGCCTTCAACTTTCAGCCATACATCAGCTGCCCCAACCAGTTTCGCCAGTGCAGGTGCATGAACGAGTGGCGTGCCACCTTCTCCCAAAGTAATTACCTTGCTGCCTTTTTCAATATCGAGTCGATCAAAGTACTCGTTGATAACTCCACGCCATTGATGTGCCATTGGTCAGACTCCCTCAACTCTGATTACAGAAGTAATTTGTTCAACTGCCGCGCTGGATTCCAGTTCAGCAACGACAGCAGCGAGTGCCTTATCGCTGGCTTGATGTGTTCCAATTTCTAACCATGCAGTCGTTTCCGCTTCGATCATCTTGGCCGACTGTTCGACGGTTTCAATAGAAACATTGTGATGAGCAAAAATGTTGGCAACCTGAGCCAACACACCTGGCTGGTCAGTAACTTCCAATGTAATTTGGTAGCGAGTCTGAATTCTGCTTATTGGAAGTACTTCCAAATCAGCATGGACTGAGTCAGCCAATCCAGGGCCACCGGCGACATGGCGCTTGGCAGCAGAAACTAGGTCTCCCATAACAGCTGATGCTGTTTGAACTCCTCCCGCACCTGCTCCATAAAACATCAGCGAACCAGCAGCCTCAGCTTCAACGAAGACTGCGTTGAAAGCTCCTCGCACTGAAGCTAACGGATGTTCGAGCGGAATCATTGCCGGATAAACACGCACTGAAATGCCTTCATCGGAGTGCTCACTATCTGCTGCAATCGATTCGCAAATAGCCAAAAGCTTTATTACATATCCATCACGCTTTGCAGCAGCCATCTGCTCGCTGGTGATTTTTGTAATACCCTCGCGATAAACCTTCTCCAATGGCACTTCCGTGTGAAAAGCAAGGGAAGCCAAAATTGCAGCCTTTTGAGCAGCGTCATATCCTTCAACATCCAAAGATGGATCCGCTTCAAGATAACCAAGTTTGGTAGCTTCAGCCATTGCTTGTTCGAGGCTAATTCCAGTTGTGTCCATGCGGTCAAGAATGTAATTGGTTGAACCATTGACGATTCCCATAATGCGCTTGATCTTATCTCCCGCCAGAGATTCTCTTAGCGGACGAATAATAGGAATGGCACCCGCAACGGCTGCTTCAAAATAGAGTTGAGCACCGACCTGCTCAGCCACATCAAAAAGTTCTGACCCGTGAGTAGCCAATAATGCTTTATTGGCTGTAATGACATCGCTACCTGAGTTCAATGCCTGCAAGATTAGAGTCCTGGCTGGCTCGATTCCGCCCATAACTTCTATGACGATGTCAGCCCCAAGGATTAGTGCATCTGGTTCTGTAGTTATCAGATCAGCAGGAATGTTGGTGGCGCGAGCGGCACGTTTATCTCTGACTAATACTCCAGCTAGCTGAAGTTCGGCACCCACGCGAGCGGCTAGTTCATCCCTATTCTCAAGAATGAGCCTTGCCACCTGAGAGCCGACAGATCCAGCTCCAAGTAATGCAATTTTTAGCGGGCGATATTCGATCATTTTGAAACCTTCACATCTCTTGAAAGCAAATCTACTTCTGTTTCTGCTCTAACCAGCAGATCAGCCTTACCCCTCGACACAGCCACTACAGCAGGACGGGCTAAATAGTTGTAATTGCTGGCAAGTGAAAAACAGTAAGCACCGGTAGTGGCAACCGCCAGTAAGTCGTTAGGAGAGATATCTTCTGGCAGATAAGAATCTCTGACCACGATATCTCCAGATTCACAATGCTTACCAACAACACGAGCTAATGCAGCAGGCTCAGTTGACATTCTCGAGGCTAGGCATGCTGTGTAATCAGCTTCATAGAGAGCAGGTCTAGCGTTATCGCTCATACCACCGTCGATGCTTACGTATTTTCTAACATCAGCATTCTCACCAACTAGAACATCTTTGGTTGTTCCGACGTTATACAAAGTAACTCCAGCAGGACCTACGATTGCTCTACCTGGTTCGAAGCACAGCACTGGAATATCAACACTAAGCTTCTTGCATTCTTCTGCAACAGTTTCAACTATTGCAAAGGCAATCTCTTCTATATCTTTCGGTCTATCTGCTGGGGTGTATGCAACTCCAAAGCCACCACCAAGGTTAAGTTCAGGAATCGGACCATCTTTTGATAGTTCTGCATGCATCGCAACAAGTCGCTTGGCTGCTTCAACAAACCCCTCCACCGCAAAAATCTGAGACCCAATGTGTGAATGTAAACCTAAGAATTGCAAATGTTTGTGTGAACGAATCTTTGCAACCACCTCAGGAACATCAGCAATAGCAATACCGAACTTCTGATCTTCACGAGCAGTTGCTAAATACTCATGAGTGTGTGCATGCACTCCAGTGTTTACTCGAAGACGCACAGGTTGAATGACATCCTGTGCTCCAGCGGACGAAGCAATTCTTTCAACTTCGATTTCGCTATCAATCACGATGACACCAAGACCAGCTGTTACAGCTTTACCGATCTCACTGTGTGATTTGTTGTTGCCGTGTAAACCAACGCGCTTGGCATCAATTCCACCAGCTAGAGCAACTGCAAGTTCACCACCGCTTGAAGCATCTAGGTAAAGCCCCAGTTCATCAACCCAGCGAACAATTTCAGTGCAAAGGAATGCTTTCCCTGCGTAGTAAATCTTGGCGGCTGTTCCATATCTATCTGCAGCAGCATGGAAAGCAGCTTTGATTCTCATAGCTCTTGCAAAAAACTCGTCTTTATCTAAAACGTATAGCGGTGTTCCAAATTCGGCAGCAAGATCTCCTACCGCTACCCCACCAATTTCAATCTGACCTTCAGCATCACGCTTGAAGCTCGCAGGCCAGATGCCAGTGGCAACTGCGTTGACATCATTTGGCTCGGTTAGCCAACTAGGCGCAAGTAATGAATTCATGCTTACATCCGCTCCGGTGAAGAAACACCTAGAACTCTAAGACCGTTGGCTAAAACAACACTGGCTGCATTGTTTAGCCAGAGCCTGGTGCGGTGGACGCTCTCAACTGGTTTGCCAGATAGCGGTGTGACACGACAGGCGTCATACCAGCGGTGATAAGCACCAGCAACTTCTTCTAGGTATCTAGCAACTAGGTGTGGTGATCTCTCCAAAGATGAATGCGCCATGATTGCAGGTAACTGAGCAAGCTTTGCAATCAAGTCCGATTCGCTTGGGTGAGTCAACAAGCTCGGGTCAAATTCACTGTCATCTACTGAAAGTGAAACTGCATTATTAGCAACCTGCTTTGTTCTAGCGTGAGCGTATTGAACATAGAACACTGGGTTGTCATTGGTTTTCTTAGATAGCTGATCTAAATCTATGTCAACCATCGAGTTGATTGAAGATCTAGTTAGTGCATAACGTGCAGCATCAACACCAACTGCATCAACCAAATCTTCCATAGTGACTACAGTTCCTGCACGTTTAGACATGCGAACAGGTTCACCATCTTTGACTAGGTTGACTAGTTGACCAATTAAGATTTCCAGATTCACACCGGGTTGATCACCAAATGCAGCGCACATCGCCATCATTCGTTGGACATAACCGTGGTGATCCGCACCGAGCATATAGATTGCTCTATCAAAACCACGTTCACGCTTATCTAGATAGTAAGCAAGATCGCCCGCGATGTATGCTGCTTCGCCATCACTTTTGATAACAACACGGTCTCTATCATCACCAAAAGTAGTTGACCGTAGCCAAACAGCGCCATCTAGGTCATAAATGTGACCTAGTGTTCTCAATCTTTCGATAGCCTTCTGAACTGCACCGGTCTCATATAAAGAGTTCTCATGGAAGAACACATCGAAGTGAACTCCGAAATCTTCCAACGATTTGCGAATCTCACCAAACATGAGTTCGACACCATGAGCTCTAAAAGTTTCAGTGGCTTCTGCTTCGGGTAAAGACGCAGCATCAGGATGATTCGCTAAGACAGAATTAGCGATTTGATTTATGTATTCACCTGCATAGCCATCCTCTGGAGCGGCTTCACCTTTAGCGGCTGATAGTAATGATCTTGCGAAACGATCTATCTGCGCGCCATGGTCGTTGAAGTAATACTCTCTAGTAACGCTGGCACCCTGAGCTTCAAAGATTCGAGCCAATGAGTCACCAACGGCAGCCCAACGTGTTCCACCAATGTGAATAGGGCCTGTTGGGTTAGCTGAAACGAACTCTAGATTCATTTTGATTCCTGCAAGAGCTGAGCCTGTTCCATATTTTTCACCAGCGAGAACAATCTGTTTTGCTAGCTCCCCAGCGGCTGCAGCACTCAGGGTGATGTTGATAAACCCAGGGCCTGCAACATCTACTTTCTCAATGCCAGAGACTTTCGCTAGTTCGCTAACTAAAAGGTTCGCCAGATCTCTTGGAACCAAACCAAACTTAGGTGCAAACTGCATGGCAACATTTGTTGCCCAATCCCCGTGATCACGATTCTTAGGTCTTTCAACAACCACTTCTTTAGGAAGGTCAAATGCTGGTAATGTACCCTCCGACTGCAAAGCAGCAAGAATGTGCAGAATCTGACTGGATAAGTCTGCAGGGGTCATGAGATTGCCTTTAATTTGGTGGGGGTCAGCCGTGCTGCACTGCGTAAGGCTACTGCCTCCAAGTTTACCTAAGGCAAGGCAGATTCCTAAAAGAAGCTTTGCTTAGGCCTGCGCTGGGCCTGTTGTCTCCCTGACAACCAACTCACCAGCCCAAAGCTGTGGGGGTAGGTTTTCAACTCCAGTACCTTCTAGATGCGCTATTAAGCGCCTTGCTGCTGAATCGCCCATTTCATAAGCAGGCGGACTTATAGTTGTCAACCTTGGTGAGGTAGCAGATACGAAGCTCTCAGGAGTAGCCATGGAAAGCAGCGAAAGACGACCTGGTACGGAAATGCCTCTCGAGTTCGTTTCCTGTAATAGCCCAACCATGGCACCTGGGTTCAAACTGATGACAGCAGTAATTTTAGGAATTTCATCGAGTATTGGTGCCAACAACTTTGCTCCATCATCTGGATCTGTGGTTGATTCAAAGTTCTTGACATTTACACCGTAAAGTTTGCCTGCAGCTTTCATGGCTTGTTTTGTTCTAGTAAGTGCAGCTACTACAACTGGCTTTCCTCTAGTTTTTTCAGTCAGAAAGGCAACTTCCTTGTGACCAAGTCCTGCGATGTAGTTCAATGCCGTGTGAGCTGCTGTATCAAAGTCTCGGTCTGCAAAAACCTCATCACCAAACTCTGTCGCTGTTCTTCCAATAAGGCCGACTGCGATTCCGACATCCTTTAGCTGCTCTACTCTCTCGTCATGGAGTGCAACTTCCATGAGAATTACGCCATCTAGTAGTCCGGATTTAGCGGTTGCAATCACTTCCTGAACGCTGCGATCCAAGGTAGGCCACATTACTAGGTGGTAACCGAGATCCTGAGCGGCTTGAGCGGCACCTAAGCCATATTCGAGATCGACGTGGGCAACACCTCTTGCGGCAGTTGGAAAAAGCAAGGCGATTACCCTGGATTTTCCGCCAGCTAAAGCTTGAGCCATTCTGTTTGGTCTATACCCAAGTTTGTCCATGGCTTTCTGAACGCGCTTTTGAACCGGAATTGAGATTTTTCTGTTACCTGTAATTACATAAGAAACGGTAGCTTCAGAGACGCCAGCAAGTTTAGCTACTTCTGCACGTGTTGCCATTTTCACTTCCACTTCGGTTGTTATCTAAATGTAATCTGACAAACATAGTTTTTCTTGAAACAAGGTTTATTCTATTTTGTAGTTTACGCGTGTCAACAAAAAACGCAATGACTAACACTCAATTGCAGACGACAGTTTGCAAACAAAAAAATCACATAATTGTGAAACTTAGAAAGGTTATTAGGTTGAAGTTAAAGAAAATTTCAGCTGTTGCTGGTTCTATCGCCGCATTAACTCTTGGACTAGGCGTTATGGCTCCGGCTCACGCTAGCGGAGCCCAAGAGATCACCGTCTGGGCCATGTGTTCAGAAACCGGTGAAATTGCAGCGGCTCGTGAGCAAGTTGCAGCATTCAATGGTTACTACGAAGGCGATTATCATGCCACCCTTACCTGCAAGGCCGACATGGGCACTGCAGTTAAGTCAACTTCGGTTGACCAACTTCCAAGCGTCTTTGAGTTCGATGGTGAAAACCTCGCGGCTTATGTTTACGCAGGAAAGCTAAAGCAGCTAGACGGTCTCGTTCCTGCATCTGTTTTCAGCAATGAACTAGTTTCAATCCAGGCTGAAGGCACATACAAGGATGGCCACAAGTACTCTGTTTCACAGTACGACTCAGGTTTGGGTCTATACGGAAGCAAGAAGAAGCTTGCTGCTGCAGGCATCAAGGATGTTCCAACAACTTGGAGCAAAGCTTGGACGGCTTCTCGTTTCACTCAGGTTCTTTCAGCTCTAGCCGCTAAGGCGCCAGGTAAGAAGGCTCTAGACATCAAGGAAAACTACGGAATGGGACCAGGCTGGCCTGGTTACGCTTTCACTCCAATTGTGAACTCAGCTGGCTACCAGATTGTCACCAACGGTAAGGCAGTCGGTTCTCTTGACAACGCAAAAGTTGTATCTGCATTCAAGACTTTCGCATCTTGGAAGAAGTACGTTGATCCAAGCGCTGACGACAAGGCATTTGAAAATGGCCGCGTCGGCTTGGCATGGGTTGGTCACTGGCAGTACCCAGCTTTCAGCAAAGCTCTTGGTAAGGACCTAGTTGTTCTTCCTTTACCTAACTTCGGTGCTGGAACTAAGTCAGGTCAGGGATCACACAGCTGGGGTATCGGCAAGAACTCCGCTGGTACAGAGCTTGCTGCTGCAAACGTATTCTTGCAATACATCATGCAGGACAAGTGGATCTTGAACGTGACAGACCAGAACGGTGCTGTCCCGGCAACCAAGACAGCTCTAAACAAGAGTGTTAACTACCGCAAGGGTGGGGCTCTTCAGCTTTACGCTGACCAGTTAGCCGCTTCTTGTGGCACTGCTACGCCGACTGCCAAGTGTGTAACTGTCCCTCGCACAATCAGTGCTGCATGGCCAGTTATCAATACTGCTTTCGGTACAGCTATGCAAACAATCTGGAATGGTGGTGACGCCAAGACTGCTCTACACACTGCAGCCGTGACCATCGACCAGGACAACACTGACCACAGCGGTTACTAAACCAATCGATAAGGTAGCGGGGTCGGGCAAGGCCCGACCCCGCTATTATCTTTTCAAGAAACCTCAACGGGAAAGTAGATCATGGCTAAAGCCAAGAAGAGCAAATTTGGTCAAGATAATTTAGTCGGAGTCTTAATGTCCTTACCTGGCCTAATTCTGCTAACACTTTTTGTGATTGTTCCATTTATTACCGCAATCTACTTATCTTTTTTCAATGTTGATTTCAACATGGTTCAAGGTCCACAATTCTGGGGGCTGGAACAATACCGACGCATCCTGGTGGATCCGATTACCAGCCCTATCTTTTACAAAGCGCTAATGAACAACATGACATTTGCTCTAATAGTTGTTCCAGCTCAAACTGGCCTCGCTGTTTTATTAGCTGTCATGCTCAATGCAAAGTTAAAAGGCATCGCATTCTTTAGAACTTTCTTTTTTATGCCTGTAGTTTTTCCAATGTCGCTAGTGGCAATCATCTGGGCTCTCATGTTTAGCCGAGATTCAATGGGAATGCTCAATGGCTTATTGAATTTGTTTTCCTTTGGATACATACAACCGATTGACTGGCTCGGCGACCCGAACATAGCTTTGCTTTCAATCGCGTTGCTGTCTATCTGGGCTGGAGTTGGCTTCCAGATGGTCATCGTCTTAGCTGGGCTTCAGGAAATTCCTGCCGAACTATATGAAGCAGCAAGCCTTGACAGAGCTAATTTTTGGCAGCGATTCTGGAACGTCACAGTACCTGGCCTGCGTAACACTCTTATTTTCGTGATCATCATCACCACAATCTTCTCACTCAGACTTTTTGACCAAGTTTTTATCCTTACTAAAGGTGGTCCTATCGATGCAACGCAGACAGTCATGTATCAGGCCGTGACATCAGCTTTCATTGAAGGCAATGTGGGTAGAGCCTCGGCAATCACTGTTATTTTCGTGCTAATTATTATTGCCATCACCTTGCTTCAAAGGCTCGTGCTTAGACAGAATCGAGAAGTCAAATGAGTAGTGCAACTGAACAAGCGAAGAAAGAGGTTATGCGTCGAATTAGACGCAGCCGATCCCCGAAGAAAGTTATCAAGACTTTCTTCCACTACGTGTTTCTAACTGTTGTCACTGCAATCTTCTTTGCGCCAATTGCCTACATGCTAATTGGATCTCTAAAACCTACAGCGGAAGTTCTAGACGGCATCAATGGTTTCGTGCCCAAGAACTTATCTTTCAACAATTACTTGCAAGTATTTGCAACGTTCAATGATGAATCGATGGGTTTCCTTTGGCGCTTTTACACAAACTCGATTTTGGTGAGTTTTGTAATCGTTTTTGGCGGACTAATAGTCAACTCAATGATTGCCTATGCTTTAGCAAGATTGCGTTGGAGGGGCAGAGATGCTGTTCAAGTCCTAGTAATTTTGCTAGTGATTTTGCCGTTTGAAGCTATCGCAATTCCACTCTTCTTTTTGCTTAGAGATTTCCGAAATACATACTTTGTGCAATTCTTGCCTTTCATAGCTAGCGCTTTTTCAATCTATTTGTTTTACACGTTCTTCATCGGTCTGCCACTAGAAATTCAAGAGTCAGCTCGCATTGATGGGGCAGGTCCTTGGAGAATCTATCGGGCAATAATTATTCCTATGTCTAAACCGGTGTTTGCATCCGTAACTATTTTGTCTTTCCTGGGTGCCTGGTCTTCATTCTTATTCCCTTTGATGATGGTGGACAATCCGCTGTACGTTCCGCTGCCCTTGGAGATTCAGGTTTATTTCACTCAACCACCAACTGATTGGGGACCGATCTTTGCCTTTGGTGTGATTTTGGTCTTGCCAGTTATGGCTGTATTCTTGCTATTTCAAAGATGGTTCATCCAAAGTGTGGCAGCTTCTGCCATCAAAGGCTAAATAGCGACAAGACCAAGATTTGGATCTGCGGTTACAGGAATAGGATCGCTCAGTTCTCCAACGAACTTACCGTCGACCTTGTTCCAAAATCCAATTAGGTTCCAAACTCCATTTGAATCTTGGATTAGACGTGATGCATAGAAATCTGGTTGGTTGAACCAAACAGCTCTTTTGAAATCAACATCCTTCAGGTTCGCATCAACGACCAAGGAATAAACTCCGCCGGGTTCATCAACTTTTCTATCACCATCAAGCCACTGCGGCCCACAGCAGAACAGAATAATAGGCACACCATCAACAACCTCGAATTGGAGGACTTCCATCTCTCCAAAACCTTGGTTGACTTCATTCAACGGTTTTTGCAGTTCCCAGCTCTCTAGGTCTTGACTTATCGCGTGACCCGCAACCCCACTTTGTCCATACTCACCGCCCCTGCCCCTCGCTGTGACCAGCATGTGCCAGTTGTTTGGGTCATGAGGGAGTTTGAATACCCAAGGGTCTCTAAAGGCCTCATCAGTCCAAATGGAGTCCTCAAGAACGGAATAAAAGCCTTCTGAGGCCTCTAAAACTGCATGATTTGATGCCTTTGTCCAAGTCAATAAATCGTGGGACGTGGCGTGCCCTATAGATTGAACCGCGCCATTATCTTCCCTGCTGGTGCCGGTATAGAACATGTGCCAAAGACAACTAGCTTTGACCACTGAACCTGTCCAAGTAGTCCATGAATCGAAAACTCTGGAATCTTTACCGGGTTCAGAGGGAGTTAGCGCATCTGGCAGAACTGTCCAATTGATTAGATCTTTTGACACTGCGTGTCCGACGGAAACATTCCTATGTCTTCGCTCGGGATCCAAAAGCCCCCTACTGGCTTGCAAATAAAATACGTGAAAATCCGCACCATCTCTTACAAACCATGAGTCCCAGACCCATTGCCCAGGTAACTTCAGCGCCATATAAACACCAGCTTTCTCCTACTAATTTTAGGCGCTGGTAGTCTGGGAATATCTTTGAGCCCCCATAGCTCAGGGGATAGAGCACCGCCCTCCGGAGGCGGGTGCGCAGGTTCGATTCCTGCTGGGGGCGCGTGAATCTGAACGACATACTGCACCCTGAAACCATCCTTGCCAACCTAGGCCCGCTAGCCCTGATAGTTGCCTGCCTAATAGTCATCGCCGAGACTGGCTTACTGCTGGGCTTTTTCTTACCTGGCGACTCACTGCTTTTCACAGTTGGTTTGATGATTGGTGGTGGAGTGATCCAATCCCCTATCTGGTTAGCCTGCCTTGCTATCGCAGTCTCAGCGGTAATCGGAGACCAAATCGGATACTTCATTGGTAAAAGTGCTGGTCCTGCAATCTTCAAACGTCCTGATTCAAAACTATTTAGTTCTAAGAATGCTGAACGTGCAGAGGCTTTCTTTGTGAAGTATGGAAACAAGGCAGTAATCTTTGCTCACTTTGTCCCAATCATGCGAACTTTTGTTCCTGTTGCAGCTGGCGTGGGAAAGATGAAATACAGCTATTACACCCGAAATAACATCATCGGCGCATTGACCTGGGGTCTAAGTGTTCCACTTATCGGTTACTTCTTAGGAAACATCGCTTTTATTCGAGACCATGTAATCGTAGTAACACTTGTGATGATTGGCTTATCGTTTATCCCAGTGATTTTAGAACTCATAAAAGCCAGATCTAAAAAGCACTAGCTACGAAAGTAGTCAATTAGTGCCGACACAGCTTGAGCTCTGTGACTGAGGGCATTCTTCACTTCTGGTTCTAGTTCCGCAGCCGTAACAGCAAAACCTTCAGGAATAAAGACCGGATCGTAACCGTGGCCATTGGTGCCACGTTCCTCAGTTGCAATTGAACCCGGCCAGATTCCGGTAAAACTAGTTTGAATATCATCGGTAACTAACGCGATGGTGCAAATAAATGCTGCTGCTCTGTGCTCAGGTGCAATGTCCTTCAACTGTGCTAAAAGTAACTGACGGTTAGCAACATTGTCTTTGGAGCCTGACCAGATAGCGGTGAATATGCCAGGCGATCCACCCAGGATTTCAACGGCAACACCAGAGTCATCTGCGATAGCTGGAAGGCCCGTGTGCTGGTGTGCAGCTTTTGCTTTGATAAAAGCGTTTTCCAGAAAACTGGTTCCATCTTCAACCGGTTCTGGACCGTGGTAACCAACCAGTTCTAAACCAACTGGTTCAAGGATTGCTCGAAGCTCGGCTACTTTACCCTGATTATGTGTGGCTAAAACAAGCTTCATTAGTTTTGTTCTAAAGCTGCTGTTTGCAGATGGGTCAGTTCTGCAGTTCCAAGAATTGCGAGATCAAGAAGAGCATTGAGTTCATCTCTATCAAAAGGAGCAGCTTCAGCTGTTCCTTGAACTTCAACGAACTTACCTTTGCCAGTAACAACTACGTTCATGTCAGTTTCTGCTCTAACGTCCTCAGTGTATGCAAGATCAAGCATTGGTTCACCATCGATTATCCCCACGGAGATTGCAGCTATCGAATCGATGATTACTCTGTTGTTAGCAGGTATGTGACCATGCCGGATGCCGTAGTTGATGGCATCAACTAGTGCGACATATGCTCCAGTTATTGCAGCCGTTCTAGTTCCACCGTCTGCTTGTAAAACATCACAGTCAATAACTATGGTGTTCTCCCCTAGCGCTTTGAAATCAACTGCAGCCCGAAGTGCTCTACCAATCAATCTAGAGATTTCGTGTGTTCTACCGCCAACTTTTCCTTTGATGGATTCACGATCATTGCGGTCATGAGTAGCTCTTGGCAACATTGCATACTCGGCGGTTACCCAACCCTCACCTTTGCCAACTTTCCAGCGTGGTACTCCAGGAGAGAATGATGCGGTGCAGAGCACTTTGGTCGAACCGAAAGAAATAAGTGCAGACCCTTCCGCATGCTCACTCCAGTTGCGCTCGATGGTTACCTTGCGTAACTGGTTTGCCTCGCGGCCATCTACTCTTGACATTTTTCCTACCTATTTAGTTAATCTGTTCAACGTTTTGAACTTCGGGTCCTAAGAATCTTCTAGCTAGCCTTGCAAAGCTTGCCGCATCTCCAGTTGCCTGAAATCGAAGAGTTGGTTTGGATGCTTCTGTTCGAAGCAGGTTGTGTGCCACAAGTGTTCGATAAACATCTTTAGCGGTCTCTTCAGCACTTGAAACTAATGTGACATCTTCGCCCATTACATAGGAAAGTGCGCCGGTTAGAAGTGGGTAATGTGTGCAACCAAGAACTAGCGTGTCCACCCCAACTGCCTTGATTGGCTCAAGATATGTTTCCGCCAAGGCAATTAACTCAGCACCGCTGGTTATACCGCGTTCAACGTAATCAACAAATTCTGGACATGATGCACTAATCAAATCAAGATCAACTGCAGCGGCGAAGGCATCATCGTAAGCCTTAGAAGAAATGGTTGCAGCTGTTCCGATCACTCCCACTTTGCCATTGCGAGTTGCCGCTACCGCACGCCGAACAGCAGGCTGGATAACTTCAACGACTGGAATCCCTCTGCCTACGGTGTATCGTTCTCGAGCATCTCTAAGTACTGCAGCAGATGCTGTGTTACAGGCAATCACTAAAAGTTTCACACCCTCATCAACAAGACGATCCATCACATCAAGAGCTAGAGTTCTTACTTCGTTTAGAGACTTAGGTCCGTAAGGAGTATTCGCTGTGTCCCCAAGGTAAATGATTGATTCATTTGGTAGCTGGTCGATGATTGCTCTAGCGACAGTTAGTCCACCAACTCCGGAGTCGAAGATACCTATAGGGGCGTTATTCACCAGATAAGTCTATTGCCGATAGATTACTGCTCCCCAGAGCCGTCGCCTGCTTCGTTATTCTTCATGAACTCATAAATCTCTTTGCATTCAGGGCAAACCGGGAACTTCTCTGGATCTCTGTTAGGAATCCAAACCTTCCCACACAATGCAACAACAGGTGTGCCCATAACTGCGGATTCAACGACTTTATCTTTACGGACGTAGTGTGAGTATCTCTCATGATCGCCAGGTTCAAGTGGGGCTAACTGGGGGTCTCTCGCTACAGATGGTCTCGGCTGAGTTTGCTGTTCCATTTTCTAACCTTTGGCGACACTTCGAACCGCATCAGCGACTCGCTGAGCAACATCTGGATGAAAAACGCTTGGAACGATATATGAAGCATTCAGTTCATCGGGTTCAACACATCGAGCTAATGCATCCGCAGCTGCCAGCAGCATCCGTTCGCTAATCTGCGATGCCCCTGCATCTAGCAAACCTCTGAAGAAACCAGGAAAAGCCAAGACGTTATTTATTTGATTTGCAAAATCGCTTCTGCCTGTCGCAACCACTGCTGCATACTTAGCCGCTTCTGCTGGTTCAATTTCTGGGGTTGGGTTCGCTAAGGCAAACACGATAGAGCTTTTTGCCATTTTGGCAATGTCATCCGCTTCTAATAAGTTCCCTGCAGAAACTCCGATAAAAACGTCAGCCCCGACAATGGCATCTTTTAGCGATCCTGTTTTACCTGAGGAATTGGTATTGTTTGCTATCCAGCCAAGCGGCAACTCTGGGTCAATATCTTTTCGACCGACATGTATTATTCCCTTCTGGTCGGCCACCGTTGCATGTTTGAGGCCAGCAGCAAATAGCAACTTCAACACCGCTGTTCCAGCCGCTCCTGCTCCACTCATAACCAGTTGAATATCCTCTATGTTCTTGCCAACAACTTTGAGAGCATTTCTAAGCGCGGCAAGACAAACAATTGCCGTTCCATGCTGATCGTCATGGAAAACTGGAATGTCCAACTCTGCTCGCAGCCTGGCTTCTATCTCGAAACATCGAGGAGCTGAAATGTCTTCTAAATTAATTCCGGCAAAAACCGGAGCAATTGCTTTGACGGTTCTAACAATTTCTTCTGTGTCTTGAGTATCAAGACAAATAGGGAAAGCATCGATGTTGGCAAAACGCTTGAAGAGGGCTGCCTTACCTTCCATCACAGGAAGAGCTGCAAGCGGACCTATATTTCCTAAACCCAAAACAGCAGAACCGTCGGAGACAACAGCAATGGTATTTCTTTTTATTGTCAGCCTTCTAGCATCGCTTGGGTCTTTAGCGATTGCTTCACATATGCGCGCTACTCCAGGTGTATAAATAAGTGAAAGGTCATCTCTGTTACGGATAGGTAACTTAGATTCGATTGTTAGCTTTCCACCAAGGTGAGCTAAAAAAGTTCTATCGGACACTTTGCCAACTTCAACACCTGGAACGAGTTTTAGACTGGCAACAATTTGATCAGCGTGTTCTGAGTTAGTGCACGCACAGGTAAGGTCAATTCGAACACGCTCCGCATCTGAATGGTTCACATCCACTGCGGTTACCGAACCACCGGAACGCTCGATGATAGAGGTCAGCTCGCTGACCGCAGTGTTCTTCGCGGGAGCTTCCAGACGAATAGTTATTGAATAATGTACAGATGGCGCCATTGACATGTATTTAGTCTGCCACGACTAATGACAATGACCTAACAACCTTTTAGTTGCTAGCGTCCGCATCTCCCAGAGTGGCCTCAATAGTAATTTCCTTACCAGCTCTAGTGATTTTTAGTGTCACAGTCGAATTAGCAGCCTTTGATCGGATTGCCGCCGTTAATTTAGAAGCACTATCGATGCTTTCTCCATCACACTCAGTAATCACGTCTCCAACTTTGATTCCAGCTTTTTCAGCAGGGCCAGCTGCAGTGAGCTTTTCTATGGCTGCCCCAACGCTGAAGGATGCCGCAGCATCTGAGTTGGTGGCATCTTTTACAAAAGCTCCTAGTAACCCATGGCTTACTTTTCCGCTCTTAATGATTTGATCAGATACTCGCTTACCGACATTAGATGGAATTGCGAAGCCAACTCCGATACTTCCCGCCTGAGATGAAGTGCTAGTAGCGGTTGCAATTGCCACGTTAATTCCAATTAGCTGACCCTTGTCATTTATCAAGGCACCGCCCGAGTTACCAGGATTGATGGCGGCATCGGTTTGAATCACGTCCAGATTTACTGGAACCGCATCAGTGCCGTTGTTCCATAACTGCAAACTTGAACCACCGTCTTTCGGAACAGCGGCAGAGGCCACCTGAATAGTTCTGTGCATAGCTGACACAACACCGGATGTAACAGTCGCGTCATAACCTAGCGGAGCCCCAATAGCAACTGCAAAGTCTCCAACATTTATAGTCGAACTATCGGCAAACTCAATTGGAATAAATCCAGTTCCGGAAGCCTTAATAACTGCAAGATCATTAGTTGGATCGGTGCCAACCACCTTTGCTTTATAGATTCGATCTGCACTTGTCTTCACCTCAATAACTACATCTGAGGTAGCGCCATCTAAAGTCACGACGTGTGCATTTGTGAGAATGTAGCCGTCAGAAGATAGAACCACTCCTGAACCAGTCCCAGCATTAGCCTTACCTGAAACAGAGAGAGTAACAACCGAAGGTAATGCCTTCGCCGCCGCCGCAGTCACCCAATTAATACTTCCAGGGTTACTAATTACAACTTGCTGCGAACCAGCTAGAAAAGGACTTGCTGAGCCGAGAGCATAAGCACCCACAAAAATGCCAAGTACTGGGCCGAGAAATGCAATCAGGATAAAACTTAGCGACGCTTTCCGCTTCGGAGGCTCAATTATCTGCATTGCGCTACTCTGTGGCAACTTAATCTGCTCACCTAAGAACTGATTGTTGTAATGACTCTTGTTATCAGACATGTAACTTCATTCCCTACTGAATACTTATGACTGCCAAACTATGCAATCAATGTGATAAGTGTATGAAATAGTGCTGAGAATATTCTGAAAGTCAGCACCCCCAACTTCTTATGCCCGGCAGGCACGGCTTGGCAACCAAGCGAGGTATGTGACCTACGGATACTGGTGGTCTGACTTCTGAGACCATGAATGCGATGGTTGGTGAATTCAAAATAATGTTTGGTTTCACGCTTGCCCAACCAGTCAGACCCGAAAACAGATACTCGACGGAGTAGGTAACTGCTAGATTAACAAATACTTTTCCAGCTGACCTTGGAACATAACTCGGTGTAGTCAGTGCAGACTTTGTAACCGTTGAGTTCGAATCTGAAATTGACCAGCTATGGGAAATCGGTTTGAACCTGACTAGCGCTGATAGCCCAAGCAGTTTTGCTTTTGATTTTTGCAAACTAGCAGAAGAAGATAGTTGAACCTTAGAACCAGAAAGTATTCCAGTTCGTGGTTTTAGAAATATTCGTTGAGTTGCAGGTCTGAAACTCTTTAGAGCTGCAGCCAACCTAACTTGACTGGGCTTTCCAACATTCACAACTGCCACTGGTTGAGTTGGCGGATATAAGCTCCAACATCCAACATGCCCTGACTGCAATAAAGAGGACATGAGATCTAGATTCACTCCATTTGGATAAATTAGGCATTTTGGTGCTGCAGCATTCGATCCGATGACCAAAGTAATGGAACCATTGGAGCCTTGAATCAAAGCGGCCTTGCTAACGCAGAGCGAGAGTTGGGCGGAATTGCTAATCGCTCCAATAGTCGTGTTGGTCAAAGTGAATGCTGTTGGACAGGATGGTGC
>Ga0214921_10002994_pt1 | contig 26588 bp, 26 predicted proteins | sample LL1505_MetaG_FD_177992 | JGI IMG/M metagenome (GOLD analysis project Ga0214921, IMG submission 177992) | Freshwater microbial communities from Lake Lanier, Atlanta, Georgia, United States - LL-1505 | ecosystem: Environmental > Aquatic > Freshwater > Lake | place: USA: Georgia | collected... | reverse complement strand
AAAACAATCAAAAGCTATTTATCTTAGAAAATCACGACACAAGTCCCTGTGGACAAGTTCGTTTTAGTAGAACCGATAGGGATGATTGGGAAATTCATTTTTCAATGGATCCAAAGTACCGAGGTCAGAAGCTTGGGGAGCATCTTATACGAGTTGGTCTGGATGTCTTTTTAGGGAAAGAGCATAGGTCACGAATAACTGCCAAAGTAAAAAACGACAATGCAGCTTCCTTAAGGGTTCTTGCAAAAGCAGGATTCCAAAAAGAAAAAAAATATGCACCAAATGATTCAGAGATTCGATTAATCTATATTTCTAAATGAAAATCGGCACTCAACTAATCGAGAATAGGGCCCCGCCCTTTATTATTGCCGAGATGTCTGGCAATCATAACCAATCCCTAGAACGGGCGCTGGAGATTGTGGAGGCCGCCGCTAGGACAGGGGCACATGCAATCAAGCTACAGACATATACTGCCGATACCATGACCCTAAATCTGAAAGAGCGAGAATTCTTTATTTCCGACGATAACAGCCCCTGGAAAGGCCAAAGCCTCTACGACCTTTATAAAATCGCACATACTCCGTGGGATTGGCATAAGCCCATCTTCGCTCATGCGAGAAAACTCGGGCTCATCTGCTTCAGTACGCCTTTTGATGAAACATCGGTGGACTTTTTAGAAAAATTGGGATCACCGGCCTATAAAATCGCCTCTTTCGAAAACACAGATATTCCCTTGATTAAGCGTGTGGCGGCCACTGGGAAGCCTTTAATTATTTCTACTGGAATGGCTACTCAGGAAGAATTGGATGAATCGGTGGATGAGGCGCGGAAAGCGGGCTGTAAAAATCTTATCCTGCTAAAGTGCACGAGCACTTACCCCGCAACGCCTGAAAATAGCAACCTGCTAACAATACCATATCTCCGAGATCGATATGGATGTGAAATAGGACTTTCGGATCATACGCTTGGAATTGGGGTGGCCGTAGCCAGCGTTGCGCTTGGAGCTACGGTGATTGAAAAGCATTTTACCTTGAGACGGGCAGATGGAGGCGTAGACAGCGCTTTTTCCATGGAACCTGAGGAAATGAAGGAACTTGTCGAAGAAACAGGCAGGGCCTGGGAATCACTGGGGAAAGCCTATGTGGGTCCAACAAAGGCGGAAAAGTCGTCCATTACATTTCGGAGATCACTTTATATAGTCAAAGATATGAAAGCAGGAGATGTATTAACCAAAGAAAATGTACGTTCCATCCGTCCAGGCCTTGGTCTGCCACCAAAACATCTAGATGGGATTATGGGAAGAAAACTTAAAATAGATGTTCAAAAAGGCACGGCTCTTAGCTGGATCATGTTATGATAGCCAAAAAGAACTTATTAGAAGTCTGTGGGCCACGTTTTTCTTCAGCTGTTGCACAGTCATCATTCTCCTCCGACCACTTGGTTTTACTTTCAGAGCCACGAAGTGTGCGTCGCTTTATGCTCCCGCTGCAAATGGACAACGGAAAAACTCACAGCTTTATTGGCTGGCGTATTATATATTCCAATTGCTTGGGCCCCACAAAGGGCGGTGTTCGTTTTCATCCGGCTACGAATGAAAATGATCTTACAACTCTTGCCTTTCGTTTGCTTCTGAAGTGCGCAGCTAATGGACTTCCGCATGGAGGAGCAAGCGGGGGGGTGGCAGTGGATCCTAAAAAACTATCTCTTAGCGAGAAGGAGCGACTTGCTCGTGGCTACTTAAATGCACTCGTGGATGAGGTTGGTCCTGACGCAGATATTCTGTCTCCGGACCTCGGCACTGATGCAGGCGTGATGAGCTGGATGTCTGATCAGTATAACAAAAATCGGCGTGCATATATCCCCGGAGCAATTAATGGCAAACCGCCTGCGCTTGGTGGCATTCTGGGAAGACCAACTGCTACCGCCCGCGGAGCCTGGACGGTTTTAAGTGCGTTTTATGCGGAGCGTGGCATTAGCCCTACAGGACTAACCTTTGCCATACAAGGATATGGCAGTGCTGGTGGTAATCTTGCTCGGATTTTGCAGCAAAACGGTCTGCGACTTGTCGCCGCAAGCGACTCCAGTGGAGGATTGTATTCCCCAGTTGGACTCGATGCCGAAGCTCTCTGGAAAGCCAAACAGCTGGGCCATTCATTTAAAGATTTACAAATAGGCAGTGGTTCTCCCATCGCAAATGATGAAGTATTGACGGTCAAGGCTGATCTCATCATCCCTGCCGCCACAGCAAATCAAATCACGAAAGGGGTCGCGCGTAATTTGAAATGTAATTGGGTCGTCGAAATAGCTAACAGTCCTATCGCTTCAGATGCTGAGGACGAAGTTGTAGCGAGGGGGATTGAGATTATACCAGATATTGTCGCCAATGCTGGTGGCATAACTATGAGCCACTTTGAATGGGCGCAAAACCGTGGTGGATTGTCCTGGACCGCTGAGGAGTCGAGCTCGCGACTTGACTCAAAAATGAGCGTTACCGCTGCAAACTTGCTTCAGGTCGCCCGAAAGCGAAAAGTCTCGTTGGCAATCGCCTCGCAGTTTATGGCTCTGGAGCGTCTTTCCTCTGCCCTTCATTTGTAATTTGATGGCAAAGTCTTTTTATCTACATAGTACGGTTCCCGGCTTGGATGATTCCGTCGCCGCAGAGCAGGGTTTTGTCATTATTGGTAAGCACCCGGACCCCGAGGCTCTCGAACCCATGGATCTGGCAATATTCACTGTGCATCTGGCCCGCAGACTGGGTGTGATCAACCGAGTCCTGCCCCAGGATGGGCTGCTGCCTTACGACGCTTCGCATGATAATCTCATCTTCGACGCACCGCTTGCCGGGCTCGCTGTCGGACGCCGTATGCGCTTCCTGCGCGGCTGGAAGGATTATGGCAGTTGCGTGAAGTGTTTCAACGGTCTCGGCTTGCTCGGTGAGCACATCCTCAAGGAACTGCGCCGACTTCAGAAGGCTGACAAAGCCTCCCTCAAAGTCGATGCGCTCGCCTTTCTGCGTTCCCGCAAAACGAAGCTCGATGAAGGCCGCAACGCAATCTTTTCCGAAGCCGAGATCTCCGTAGTGAACGATGCCGAGATCGCCAAACTCGACCTCGAAGCTCTCGCCATCTGGAAGGTCTATGGTGCACGCCCCATCGTCTGCTCCACCTCATCTAACATGGGAATATCCCTCCATGAGGCGTTGCGCTTCATGCAAAAGAAACCTGTGAGCTTGGCTGGCAAAGACTTCACAGCCCTCAATGACGACGAAGGCTGGCTGATCATTTGGTGCCCGGATGAGCAGGCCGACTTCATGAATGCGGAGAAGACGGAGCATCTCCGCTCCCTTGAAACCGAGCAACCGCCGCTTACCGTCCTCCACACCTACATTAACCGCAAACAGCGCGACCCAGGTGCGTTGAAGGACGCGCTCGACTCAGGCGGTTATTTCTTCCCCACCAATCCGCAAAGCTCAGATGAGTTGCAAAACCTGTTGGCCAACTCGCTAGGCGATGTGGCGCGCGAACGACGTTGTACCACCGAGCAGCTATTGGCCGATCAAAAAGTGAGCTACACCCTCCATTCGCTCGGATGCAGTATCGAAGGCAATCGCATCGTCGTCCGTGGCGGGGTGGAGGGCGGCTTGTTCGGTCTTATGGCGGGTTATCTCGTGATGTTGGATGAAACCATCTCACGCAATGATACGGCAGCCATCAGCACCTGGAATCAGGCTTCCATCGGCGCTGCGCTTGCTGCCGCCGTGCTCGCCGACCTTGAGTTGCGCAAGCCGCAGAAGCTCAGTCCTTCCATTCGCGCTGATTTGAAGGCCATTTTCCCCGCAATCGACAGTTTCCTTAGCCGGCAGCAACTCGGCAAAGATTTGCCCACGCGTATTCACGGCGTCTTTGACCTCGCCAATCTCCAGTCACTCGCGCAGCTCCTCGGCGTCGTCGTCGACCGGCATCTCTCCGGTCGTGGCACCGCTTACGTCGGCCTTGGTTCAAGCTCCTATGCCAACGGCAACCGCTGCTACTCGATCCTCAAGGCGAGCCTGCTCTGTAACGGGCCCTTTATGGGGAAGGAGACTTTCCACCCTGCCACGCACACACTGAACCCCATAGCGCAGGCTTTGATCTATGCCGAGGATATGCACCGCGCCGCCAACCAGCCAGCGTTTGCCAGCATGAGCACCGAACAGCGTGTCTGCTATATCATGCAGCATGCAAGGAAACCTGAACCTGCCGGCGCAGCAGCCATGGCGGGCTATCTGCTCTCCCGACTCGATGAACGCACGCTCTCTATCATCGAACTTGCCGCCGTGCTGAAAATGGCCGGATTTGATTCAGCCATGTTTCTCGAGTTCGCCGGCTTTAACAAAGACGTCCAAGGCACCAACTGGTTCCTGCAGGAAGCGAGCGAAGAAGGCCCCTACATGGAAACGCTGGCCAAGCAGTTCCTCCAACTCATCAACCGCGACCTTAAGGATCTTCTCATAATCGCCCGACAAGAGCGTAAGCACAGCCGCCTGAACTATCGCCTTCGTCCGCTGGATCCTGCTGCCTTTGAAGCACTCAATCCAGCGGTGAACATCTATCTCACTGGCGATAATACGCGCCAGCCGAAGGCCAAGCTCGTGCAAAGCATACTGGAAAGATACATGCTCACTCAAAAGCAGTTAATTGCCCTTCTAAATGAAGATCAAGACCTACAAAATCGAGCTCAACAAATCGACTTTATCTCCCTTGTGAATCTTAGCTTCAGCAAGGTCGTCTCAAGCCTGAAATGGCTGCAAAACAAAATCGAAGCCACTGGCCAGAGCATCCTCGCTTCACGCATCTCTGCCATGGCGGAGAAAAACTAAACCACCAGTCTTCATGTCGCAGATAACGCCTGTAAACCGCATCCGCAGCATCTTTGAAGAGAATCGTAAAAGGGTGTTTTTGATCGAATCGATGACAGGTCGGTCATGGACCTTCGCCGAACTCTATGAATGGGGCTTGCGAGGTGCGGCTCTGCTGAAAAGCCACGGCATCCGCAAAGGAGACCGTGTCGCTTTGGTGCTGGCAAACTCCGCTGAGTTTGTCGCGATGTATTTCAGTTGCCTCTTCATCGGTGCCGTGGCGGTGCCAGTGAATCAGGCGCTGCACACGGATGATGTCAGCTACATCCTACAGCATAGCGGTGCCAAACTGCTGCTCTTCTCGCGATGCACCCGGTCCCTCGTTTTGCAGGCGACTGAGAAACTGAACACCTTGAAGCAACTGCGCGTCGCCCTCGGACAGGAGACGAGCTTCCATCCCGAGGATGTCGATGAAGCCTGGACCTTTGATCAAGGCACGATAGATCCATCCATCATCCCGCTCGCGGATGTCAGCGATGACGACACGCTGCTCATCCTTTTCACCTCCGGCACCACCGGGCGTCCGAAAGGCGTGGTGCATCCCGTGTGCTCCGAGTTTGGCAATGCCGTCGCCTTCAATGAAGCGATGCAGTTCGGCCCCGAGCATCGCTTTCTGCACATCTGGCCCATGGCCTACAGCAGCGGCTACCTGAACACGCTGATGTCCCCATTCATGGCTGGCAGCAGCGTGGTGCTCTCTTGCGCTTTCACTGCGCAGACCATCCTCGGGTTTTGGAAACCAGTGCTGGAGCATCAGGCGAACACGCTCTGGCTTTCGCCCACGATGATGGCGTCGTTGCTACGTTTGGATCGCGATCAGGTGGGCATCGAATACTGCCGCGCGAACGTCAAAAGCGTCTGTGTCGGCACTGCGCCGCTTGCTTTGAAACTGAAGAAGGACTTCGAGACCAAATACGGCGTCGAGTGCATGGAAAGCTACGGCCTGTCCGAACTGCTCATCATCAGCGCCAATGTCCCCACAAAGCCAAGAATTGAAAACTCTGTAGGCCGTCTGCTTGCTGGGGTCAAAATTATTACAGCTTTTGAAAATGAAGGTCATCAACCAGCTTGGCAAGAGGGCGAGATCCTTGTTCGCACGCCTTTCAAGATGCTTGGCTACCTCAACACGGAAACCGGCCAAGTCGAAGGATCACCTGCCGATGAATGGTTTCCAACCGGTGACATCGGTCACATGCAACAAGATGGAAATGTCTTCATCACAGGTCGAAAAAAAGATCTTATTATTCGTGGTGGCCAGAACCTCAGCCCACGAGCAGTTCGAGAATGCCTGCTGCACCATCCCTCGGTCGATGACGCTGTCGTTGTCGGAATTCCGCATGATTTTTATGGCGAGGAAGTCGCCGCTGCGCTTAGGCTCAAGCCTGGACTCATCTTAGCAGACGAGCGGTCATCCATCCTCCAGCACTGCCGCAAGCATCTCTCACAAAGCGCAGTGCCGACCAAGCTCAAGCAGTTCTATCAATTTCCAGTGGGGAGCACGGGCAAAACTCTGAATCGCGATATTCAAAGATTGTTAGCGGAAAAATCATGATCCTCGGAGTCAGCCATATCGTTCTGGGTAGTACGGATCTCACACGAGACAGGAAAACATTGGAGTCAATCGGCTGGAAGACGAGGTTTGAGCAGCTCGGAATTCCCACACATCCTGGCAAGCGGCCCTTTATGAGCACTCAATCTACCGAGCAGGGACTCGTCTTCATGCAGCCGCCACAGGGTACGCCTGTGGAACTTATCCACTATGCAGATGAGCTGCCGGACTGCTCAGATTCGCCCATGCAGATGGTACTGCCGGAACCGAAGACTCACGCAATTTATGATAGGCTGACATGCCAACTGCAATTTTCGCCTACAGCCCCCACACCGAGTTTGATAACGCATTTCGTGACCGACATGGATGTGGCGCGACGCTTCTGGCAGGAGGGGCTTGGCTTCAAACCCGCCGCTGCACAAGACGGACCACTCGGTAGTCTCAAACTCGAATTCCGTAGTCTCATTTCTCACTGGTGCGCCACACTTCTCCTTATACGAAGTGAAAAAGTGGGCATTAAGAATTTAGTAGATGGTCCAGGTTACCGGTGTTTATCCATGATATGCAACGACATGCGAGGAGATGCTGCATCCCTTTCCAAAAACGGAATCAGTGATACCACTGGAATAATGGAGCTTGAAATCAATGGCAAATTTTTTGAGTTGGAAATATTCTCTGGACCCGATGGGGCCATGGTAGAATTCTTCAAGCTGACCTCCCAACCTCCGCGATTATAATGAACGCCCAGGAAGCCGAAATACTGCTTCGTCGCATCGAGGTCAAAAGACTTTATTTGGAGCCAGATAAATTCTTTTCTCTGGAGAAGATACAGCGGATTTCCGCGGACTTCATGACTCATTCGCTTGAGACGCAAGACTGGCGGTTCTTAAATGGGGCTCTCAAGCTTAACGACTGGTTGCGCAACGGTGGGAATCTTAGCGGTGACTTGAGCCACCAGGAAAAAATGGCTCTCTCTACGCTAAGAATTAAATGTGGGCTAGCCGACATCGAGTCATAAAGTTTATGAAAACCGTTCTTTTGACCTCCATGCCATCAGCAGCGATCCAGCTCGTGTATTACGTCCAGACGCGCGCATTTAAATTCAACGATGTAGTGCTCGTCGGATGCCCGAGCCCCAATTCATTCATTTTTGAGGAGTATTCTTCCATTAATGGATTCGGTCTGTACCACGTGTCGGAAGTGAATGCGCCAGATTGTTTGGAGTTAATGAAAAGGCTGCAGCCTGACGTGATAAAAATCGTGACAGCTACAATTATTCGAAAGCCTTTGCTCGACATCCCGCGAATCGGCGTATTGAACACACACGCAGCCATGCTTCCGCGATACCGAGGCGTTGACACGCCGCAGTGGGCGGTACTTGAGGGGGGGGAAATCGGCGTCGTTGAGCACTTCGTAGATGAAAACATCGACACGGGCGATATCATCGCGACTCGGCACCTTGAGATTCGCCGCGGTGACTCTATCTCTCGGTTGCTCTCTCGTAATCATTACGAGAACAAATGGCAGACAGCGGCAGATGCTTTAATCGGCCTGCGGGATCAAACAATCACTAGGAGGCCGCAGCGCCCCGAAGACGGTTGCCAGTTCTACGAAATGCATACAAAGATTCTTGCCATGGTCGATGAAAAGCTCGCTAAACTGTAAAATTATGCGAATAATCGATCTCAGCTATCCCATTCACGAAGGAATGACGACTTTTCCGGTGCATTGGCATCCCGTCGTTGAGATCACTCAGCTCGCCCGCCACGGCATCGAGAATCGGGAAACACGCAAGATCGTCATGGGCACCCATTGTGGGACACATATCGACGCACCACGCCATTTCATACCAGACGGCCCTACCATCGAGCAGATCCCACTCAACTGGCTCGTTGGTCCGGCGCGCGTGCTTAATTTCACACCTGTATCACTCCCCAAACAAGAATTTGGTGTTGAAGACTTCAAGCAACGTTTAGGCGATGACAAACCTGAGCGCCTCATCCTGCGCTTCGACTGGTCCGATCAATGGGGAACAATGCGATACTACAATGAGCACCCTTATATCACCGAGGAAGCAGGTCACTGGCTTGTCGAACGCGGGGTGCGCTTAATGGCAATGGACACACCGCAGGTCGACAGCCCAGACCACGGGCGCAGCGGTCCTAAAGACTCCCCTCTACATAAAATTATGCTGTCGGCCGGTGTGGTCTTTGTCGAATACTGCACTAATTTGCGACAAATCTCGCGCCATGAAGTTGAGATCGTTGTTCTGCCGTTAAATATCCGAGGGTCCGATGGGGCTCCAGCAAGAGTGATCGCTATTGAACGGTAATAATAGAGAAAATTATGCATACACAAGACCTCGTCTTTAAATTCTTTGATGAAAAAGGGGGAATACCCGGCAACGAGTTAAAGGAGAAGCTTGATTGCCATTATCTGGATATAAAAATCATTGATAGCATGGGAATAATCGAGATGGTTAGCCATTTTGAAGAAATCTTTAAGATTCAATTTAGGTCAGAAGATCTGCAGTGCGAAGAGTTTCAAACTGTTGGAGGGCTAATTCAAGTGATCGAAAAGCTTAGAACAAGCCACTCGTGAGCCAACTTTGTCCAGACATAATTGCGTTTGTTGAATCGCCCAGAACACATCCTGATCGCTGGGTTTTGATGAATGTTTTTTCTCGGCAATGTCTTGGTGTAGGGCCTGAGGTAATGGCAGTTCTCGCTTCTCCCGATGTGGGAGCAGCGGGGAAGTACCGAACCTGGAATATTTGGCGGTTCTCGCACATTGATGGATTGCTAGCAGATCCCAGCCGCTTCAAACGAGATTCAAGTACCTGGGGCGATCCGCGGAGTGTCGATCATGCTGCTCTAATCAAACTTCTCAAGGAGCAGTGTATTCTAATTGACGACTTTGAAAATTACCGCAAGCGTTTTGATTTCAAGACGTCACTGCTGGACCGGCAACGATTCGGAACATACCATCAGGAACTTGGCCAACAATTGATAACCGTTGAGCGACGCGACCCAGCCGCCTGGTGGTTGGAGCAAAAATTCACACCAAATCTCAGCGCTATACGCGCTGACAACCTTTATGGAGCCGTCCAGGATGCCTTCCTCGAAAAATGGCTACCCCAGCGAATCAAACCAGGTTTGCACGTTCTCGACCTTGGATGTGGGGCGGGGACCATTGCGCAAAAAATAGCACGACTCGGTGCCACTGTGGTTGGTGTGGATCCCAACCCGGATTACATCCGGCTGGCGAATGAGAGAGTCGAAGGCGATGTGAAATTCCAAGTGCTGGACCTCAACAGACCTGACGCTCTTAGTGCACTGCCAGCCGCATCCTTCGATTACATCTATATGAGCGATGCTCTGCTGTTTTACTTTGTGCCCTATGAGCCGGCCAAACCACTCGACCTTAACCGCTTCATCTGTGAGGTGAAGCGCCTTCTCAAGCCTGCTGGAAAATTCCTTTCACTGGAACCACATCCTGTTTTCTATGTACAACCATGGCTAGGCGATCCTGCACGACCCTTCACTTTCATGACCGAATATCTACACACAAAGTGGCGAATCAATCCGTCACTCGGAACACTAACACGGCCATTTTTGAATGCGGGCTTTACTATCAGTGCTGTGGAAGAACTTGCTAGTGCCCCTAGCAATACAAATGTGGAAAAAAGAGCAGCCTATTTTGCTGCAGAATTTCCCGTTTGGTTGCTCTTGGAGTTCACGATGACGCCCAAATTGTGACAGAGGAACACGACTACACCCAAGCGGAATTAATCCAAGCGATCCGCAATGTTGGAATACAAGAGGGAGATGTTGTTTCACTACAAGTTAGTTTGGGGAGACTAGGTTATATGAAAGGTGGCTGGGACATGAAAAACCTATCCCGATTAGTTATTGAATCTTTCTTGAAGGTATTGAGTCCAGAAGGGACATTGCTTGTGCCCACATACACCTACTCAATAGGGAAAGGGGAGATTTATGAGGTTGAAACGACACCTTCGGTAATTGGAGATTTTACAGAAATATTTAGGGCAAGGGAAAATGTGATCAGGTCACGAGATCCAATGTTATCAACGGCTGGAATAGGCTCTGCAGCGAAAAGAATCCTCAGGGAAATCTCATTCAGTTGTTACGGCAAGGGAAGTACTTTTGACAATATCTGTGCAGAAAATGGAAAAATATGCACACTGGGTATAGGAATATATTGGGCTACGTTTCGGCATTATATTGAAGAATCTGCAGCTGTGCCATTTCGCTTTCTTAAAAAATTCAAGGGGATAGTAAAAGAAGCTGGGAAAGAAAAAGAAGAAATCTGGAGCTATTTTGCTGCCCCAAAAGGAGTCACAAACTGTCAACCAAACGGCATTCCGTTGGAAAATATATTAACAAAAACAGGATTAATCTGTGAACAAAAAGTCGGGAAAGGCGCTATAAAAAGCATCGGCGCAAAAAACTATCTAAATATTGGGCTGGACGAACTTAAAAAAAATCCTTGGTTGACGGCAAAAGGACCTCCGATTCAGCTAAATACGAATAGTGGTTGTTAGGCATATGGAAAACTTTCTTCCAAATAAGAAGGACATGAGCAGCGATATTGGAAAAACGCTTTACGGTTGGGTAAAAGATCTATACCCCATCAACCGTAGTCTCACAGGTCCGGGGGTGCGAGAAACGCTAGCCTATCTAAAAAAACTTCTTCCGGAGCTTACAGTCCATGAAGTTCCGTCTGGCACAGCAGCATTCGATTGGACCGTGCCGGATGAATGGACGATGCGTGATGGCTATATTGAGGATGAATCGGGGACGCGTCTTGTAGATTTCAAACAAAATAATTTGCATGTGATAGGTTATTCAGAGCCAGTTGACATTTGGCTGAATCGATATGAATTAGAGCCTTATCTATACTCATTGCCGGACCAACCTAATGCGATTCCGTATATAACATCTTACTACGCGCGACGCTGGGGATTCTGCCTGACTCATAATCAACGGTTGGCATTAGAAAGCGGTCGTTATCATGCCGTCATTGATAGCGTTTTAAAGCCTGGTGTAATGAACTACGCAGAATTAATCCTACCCGGGCAGACAGATAAAGAAGTGCTTCTTTCTACTTATATTTGTCATCCTTCCATGGCTAACAACGAATTGTCCGGAATCGCCGTTACTACTGCACTAGTGCAATGGTTAAAAAGTCTTGAGGGACGTCGCTACACCTACCGAATATTATTTGTCCCTGAAACTATCGGATCAATCGTGTATCTGAGCCAAAATATAGAGCATCTTAAGCGGCAGGTGATTGCGGGTTTCAATATCACCTGTATCGGTGACGACCGTTGCTACTCATATCTGCCTTCACGGAAAGAAGATACTTTATCTGATCAGGTGGCCCAGCATATATTAGAACACACAGACGCTAATTTTAAGCGATATAGTTGGCTAGATCGAGGTAGTGATGAGCGTCAGTATTGTGCTCCTGGTGTTGATTTGCCCATTGCGACAATTATGCGAAGTAAGTATGGCGAGTATCCTCAATACCATACTTCACTGGATAACCTAGATCTGGTAACGCCTAGTGGTTTAGAAGGTGGCTTTATTGCGCTTCGCCGGGCCATCGAAATAATAGAACAAAACATAAAACTCGAAACAAGGGTGCTATGTGAGCCTCAGCTTGGGAAACGTGGATTGTACCCAACTCTTAGCACCAAAGACTCAAATGAATGGGTTAAATCGATGATGGATATCATTACCTACAGTGACGGATCGCACACGCTACTTGATATTGCAGATCAGATTGGAAAAGCATTTTGGGATTTATTGCCTATAGTCGATAGTTTAATTCAAAACCAAGTATTAGTAAAAACATTTCCAGAAAAAACATGAATATCAATGTCTAAACAAGTCGCAAGGCAGTTCATTAAGTGCCCAAAAATAAAAAAATGCTAAAATAGAATAACCTGGGGTTATAATGGATTATTGCATTACTATTATTACTAAATATATGCGCGGGATAGTTATACTATGCATGCAGAATCTTAAGGCTAAGGTATTTGTGTAGGAACAAAACTGCTGTACGAGGTGCTCAAATGCCTTATGTGAATGCATCAAAACAATGTCGAGGAAAATAAAAGATATAATAATAAGCACATAAAAAATGAACGTAGCGTTTAACAAATATATAAAGACAATAGCAAACTGTTCATACCAGGCCCTAAAAGAGTGGGATCTGGGTGTCGAAGACTATCCAAAATGGCTGATGCGCCATCATCATTATTCCGGCCGAATAAACCGTGCGTTTATAAAGGCATTCAAAAGTAGTGTGAAATCGTGGCCGAAAATTAAAAATAGAAATATCCGGCGGCAAGATTTTATAGATTTACTGTATGAAATTCTTCTAGATAACCTTAAATATCGCACCTTTTTACTCAAAAAAAATGCAAGGATATGCTCCAAAAAAATATTTATAATAACAAGCTTTTTAAGAGCATATTTATTTTTGGCGTTAAGCTTGGCAAAGTCCTTTGCATCTATGTCAAAACACTACTCATTTCCAAATGAGATTAAAGGAGATAAATTGGTAATTGTTAAAAACTTTCCATCTCATGCCTTTACTATAAAAAAGAACAAAAACAAAAGTGCTTATAGTTTCGGTTGTTACCTTGATGAAAAACTAACAGCAACTGAAAGAAAAAACATCATTTCGATTGATGAATACACGCGCCCAAGCCTTGCAAAAGAGTTGTGCAACTCCAGAAATATTGCTGAGATGTCATCCCAAAAACAATGTCAGATTCGACGAAAGGTTGTAAAAAGCAGGGTTTCATTTCATTCAATGGTTGGCGGAATAAAGTCCCTTGTGATTCTGCTAACCCAAAAAAATATACCGTTTAGAAAAAGTATTGATTTACTTTTCTTAGTAACCAGACGACATTGCTCATCAAGTGCATTTTTATTTTTTTTAAAAGAAATAAAGCAGGCTGGATGCTCAATATCTAAAAACTATGTGATAGGTTTTACGAATTCGTATTTATATCCAATAAATACTTATCCTTCTCCCAAAGAATTTATTTACTCTGTAAACTTATGGAACCCGCCAAGACAAAGTGCCAAAAGCGTATTTTCCCATAATGATAAAACGGGTAAATTTAAATTAGACAAAGTGCCATTAGGCCTTTTAACAATGTCAAGATCAGCTGTAGGTTTTTCAGATCTACCTAAAGAGGCAAACTTGGTTAAAAGGTTAATCAACCGCAATTTTAAGGCAGGTCTGCCGACTCATAAACTGAAATGCGAAGGTTTAACGCCTGTTCAGTTAGGATATGAAACAGAAATTATTCTAAACAAAATTAATGATCACAACAATGTGATCGTAATATTTGATACTCCTCCGGATGATCGTAAAAATCAGATCAAAAGGTGTGTCTTTGGTGATTTAACGCATGACTTGTCTGTCAACTCTGAATTTCTCATGGATGTTGTTCAAATTAGTATGGCGTGCAATTTTGTTATCTTGCATAAACCAAAATACTCGTTAAAAAACTACTGTCTTTCTTATAGAAAAGTGATTACTAATTTAAAGACGCTATATCATAAAAAATATTACCTAATGTCCCCCTATATCAATATTTTACCTATCTTGTCTTACTGCTCTGCTTCGATCTCATTTTTGGGAAGCTCCACAAATGAGATAAGTAGAAAATTCAACAAAAATTCGTTTACTTATATCCCTGATTCCATAATTGTTCGTGGCTATAAATATAATAAGAGTATTCTTTTAGGAAGAACGCAACTACTTCAAAAGCTTGAGCAAATAAGAAAATAGATCTATGAAATCAGTTGGAGATAAAATATCTGCTAATTCAGGTGCATGGAGTTTTGGAGGATCCGTGGCAAAAAACTTTAATGATCATGTCTCAAAATCTGTGCCCCTATACAATGAAGGGCATGAAATGATTGTTGATTTAAGTGAGTTCTTTGTAAGCAAAAACTCAGTTGTCTATGAGCTTGGTTGTTCTACAGGAACTCTTATTTCCAAAGTTGCAGAGCGTAATTCTGCAAATCGGAAGGCTATATTTTATGGGATCGACTGCGAAAAGAATATGGTTGTGCACGCCAAAAAGCTTGCAAAAAAAAGACGGCAATCAGGAAATGTCATTTTTAAAAAAGATGATATAAGAAAAATGCAATTTAAAATGTGCGATTTAGTGATATGTTATTACACAGTTCAGTTTATTCGTCCGGCATTTAGACAAAATATTCTTAGCAAGATCTACCAAACTTTAAATTGGGGAGGCGCACTAATAATGTTTGAAAAAGTTAGGGGAGCGGATGCTCGTTTTCAAGATATCTTAACAACGCTTTACAACGAATATAAATTGCGAAAAGGGTATACCTGCAATGAAATTATTGACAAAACGAGAAGTCTTAAAGGTGTGCTTGAGCCATTTTCGTCACAGGCAAACCTTGATATGTTAAAACGCGCGGGATTCACAGATGTTAATTCCATACAGAAGTATCTTTGTTTTGAAGGTTTTCTTGCAATAAAATAAAAATGGCAATGAACACTCAAGATAAAGTAAAATTGTTTCAGTCTCATTCTCCAGAATTCTTCAAAGATAATAAAATTAAAAATATTGATAGTAAACATAAGAACATTGTCCAAGCTGCGTACGATATTGCTAGTCCAAGAGGACAGGAGGAGTCCTTAGGCAAGAGATCTTGGATTCAGCAGAGTGATATAGAGGTGCCATTACAGTTTCGATTAAAGGCATTTCATTTTTATAGCTGGAAGTCTTTTGGGAAAAAAATTCTCAAACGAATATTGTTGCCAGAATCCAACAGATTTCTGAGATCAGCTCTTCTTGATGATTTGTCGATTCTTGAAAAAATAGGCGCAGGCAATCTAGTTTTTGAGAACCCTGTATCTGAAACACCTGGTGTTACTGACGCCTACTTTATAAATAGTAAAAGTGTGAATATGCGTTGGATGAGGTACCTTTATATATGCCATCGGATTCTGCACGCTAATCTTCTCAAGAATGGTGAGGTCTGGCTGGATATCGGTCCTTTTTACGGTGGATTGCAGGGTCTTGTTAAAAAATATCTTCCAAACGTAAGGTCAGTATTAGTAGATTTCCATCATCAACTTTGTCGAAGTTATGTTTACCTGTCGTCACTCTATCCGGAAGCTAATCACATTTTTCCAGATGCCATAAGATCAATTAAAAACCTACACGATCTGCCAGCCGGCTCGTTCGTTTATGTACCAGCAGGAGATTTCGTAAAGATCAGTCAGATGAGTTGTGAATTATCAACAAACTTCGTCAGTTTTGGCGAAATGAAAAAAGCCACTTTTCTTGAATATTATAATTCAAACATTTTCCAGAAAAGCAAAAACAGCTACCTAGTAAATCGCTTTGTAAGCGCCCCATTCTTTGAAAAAACGTATGACAGTGAATCTACAATTTTGGACTACTTAAAAGAAGGAAAAAAAACTTATTTGTTTAATGTATTTCCTATGCATATTTATCTTCTTACAAAAAGAAAGCTTTTTGATAGATCTGAGTTTAGACCTATCTCGTCACAGTACTTTGAGCTGGCTTACTCAAATTAATGCCTGTTGACACTTAATATTGCTACTAACAATTCTTTTTGTCAAATATGGAGGTATATAGCATTAAAAATTCTCTTAGTATCATTTCTTGTAGCTTAATGTTTTGACACCACGGAAAGCCTAATTGCTAAGCTTACCGCGATGAATGGGCGCATTTTTAGTGGCAGGAATAAAATAAATATATTTTAATAAACTTTCATAGTTCGATGAGCAAACAATAATAGTGCTGCAAGATAATCGTCAAAACATGAGCCGACACAAAGTAAATATATCATCATAAGAAAATGAACATTCTAGGAATATCTGCCTACTACCACGATAGTGCAGCTTGTCTTGTGCAAAATGGCAAAATTACTGCCGCCGCACAGGAGGAGCGCTTTACCAGGCGCAAGCATGATCCCAATTTTCCGACACAAGCGATCAATTACTGTTTGTCTGAGGGCGGTATTTCCAAATCTCGTATAGATATAGTCGCATTCTATGAAAAACCACTTTTAAAGTTTAGTCGAATTCTTCAAACATTTATTTCGTATGCCCCACGAGGAGCACGATCATTTTCTAAAGCCTTTCCGCTATGGCTAGACACAAAGTTATTTATCAAACAAGAAATTGAGCGGAAATTTGCATGCTCTAAAGTGGTACTCTTTCCAGAGCACCACGAATCGCATGCAATGTCAGCATTTTTCCCATCGCCATTTCAAGAAGCTGCAGTACTAACGTTAGACGGGGTTGGTGAATGGAGCACTACAAGCATAGCAATAGGTCGGGGTAATAAGATTAACCTGATTTCTGATATGCGTTTTCCGCATTCTTTGGGATTATTGTATTCTGCATTTACAAATTATACGGGCTTCAAAGTGAATTCCGGTGAATACAAGTTAATGGGTCTTGCACCCTATGGACGTCCGATATACAAAGATTTGATATATAAGCATCTTATAGACGTCAAAGAGGATGGATCATTTCGATTAAACATGACCTATTTTGACTTTCCAATTGAATCATCCATGACGAGTCCACGGTTTCATGAATTGTTTGGTGCCCCGCCACGTAAGATGGAGTCCGAAATTACACAGCGGGTAATGGATCTCGCATGCTCGGTCCAGGAGGTTGTCGAAGAAATCGTGCTGAAGATTGCTCGTCATGTTCGAAAGGAAACAGGAATGAGCAACCTTTGTCTTGCCGGCGGTGTGGCACTGAACTGCGTGGCAAATGGACGCCTCTTGCGCGAAAAAATATTCGATAGGATTTGGATTCAGCCAGCAGCTGGTGATGCCGGGGGTGCTCTCGGCGCTGCGTTGGGAGTCTGGTACCAATATCTTGATAATCCCAGAAAGGTTGACGGCAAGACTGACGCGATGCTCGGAGGCTATCTTGGGCCAAGATTCACAGATGAACAAATTCGAAGTTATCTTGATTCTGCCAAAATATCTTATTTGCAATATTCTGCAGATGAATTACCAGTACGAGTTGCAGATCTATTACAACAGGGAAAAGTAATAGGCTGGTTCCAAGGGCGCATGGAGTTTGGGCCCCGCGCGCTGGGGGCACGATCGATCCTCGGTGATCCTCGTTCTGCGCAAATGCAGGCAAACATGAACTTAAAAATAAAGTTTCGTGAGAGCTTCCGTCCATTTGCGCCGTCAGTATTAATGGAGAAGGCAGGTGAATGGTTTGAGCTAGAGACTTCAAGTCCTTATATGTTATTAGTTGCACCAATCAATGATTTACGTAAGAGGCCTATGAGCAAGGAAGAACATGCCCTATTTGGCATCGACAAGCTAAATGTAACCCGTTCTGATATTCCCGCTGTAACACATGTAGATTATTCCGCGCGCATACAAACGGTAGACAAAGAAACAGCTCCTGAATATCATCATCTGCTTAGTGCCTTTGACTCACGTTATGGCTGTCCAGTAGTAGTAAATACTTCTTTCAATGTTCGTGGTGAGCCTCCTGTTTGTAGCCCAAAAGACGCTTATCGCTGTTTTATGCGCACGAATATGGATTATCTGGTTTTGGGAAATCTCGTTCTTGAAAAGGCTCAGCAGAAGCCGCTTTTAGATGATCAAGATTGGCAAACGGAGTTTGAACTTGACTAGGGTGCTTGCCATCTTAATATATTGGCTTTTGATCTTTCCCATCGGTTTATTTCAAAAAATATTTGATATAAGTAACTTTGATCCGGGCTTGGATGGGTCTGCAAAATCATATTGGATGCCGCGTAAGGAAGTTAAAAAGCCAATCGATCGCTATCGCAGACAATTCTAATAAATAGGTGTTAAGCTCTGCGAAGTCATGACGCTCGAAACTAGAAAAAAGATTGTCCCCCAAATGTCGGACTACGACACGCTTGAGGAGCAATGGGTTCCGTATCTAATAAGAACGACTCGCGCATCAATGTGTTCTGTTAGCGTTAATACTGATGCATGGGGCTTGCGCCATACCATAGGCTGCCGAGGGGAAATACTTACTGTAGATACACTGCGTAAGTTTGAGGACAATGGCTCTGTTGGTGTTGTGGTGGGATCAAGCGCGGTCTTCGGTGTTGGTTCTACACAGGATTTCTTCACGATACCTAGTTACTTAAATCGAATAACAAATACAGCGTGGCTGAATCTTGGTGGGCGGGCGTATAACTCAACTCAAGAGTTAATATGCCTAATGTTGCACTTGCCTAAAAAGCTTAATAAAATAATTCTGTTCTCGGGGGTAAATAACATAACACTTGCGTTTCTCTCCCAAATTACATCTTCAGTGTATAATTCAGTATATTCTCAGAGTGCCTTTGAGCGGGCAATGTCTGACTATTCCAATAAAAGCCTCGACACGGGTCGAAAATGGTCAAGATTGCTGAAGCAAGTGTATAACTGCTTACTCCCAAAAAAAGACCGGGCTCCACGACAATCCATAGAGCAGTCCTATCAAGATATCTTATCCTGCTTTGAAAGAGACTTGCGAGTCTTAAAAGCGATTGCGGACGGTTTAGGAATACCGTTATATTTCGCACTACAGCCGTTGGCGACATGGATAAATAAGATTCTTGCGCCTGAAGAAACTGAAATATTTAAAATTCTGGATTCACAACCCAATTCTTGGAGCGTATTATCCAAATCGGTCATCGGCGTTAGGGACAAATATTTTTCAGATGTAGCACGTATTTGTAGTGATAATGGTGTAAAATACTACAACCTTAACTTGTCGATAGAGTTTTGTGCTAAAGAATGGCTGTTCGTTGACCGAGTTCATCTTACAGACCGTGGTTGCGAAATTGCTGCAAATATATTAAAAAAGGAGTTTGCTCTATGAAGTTCTTTCTAAAAATATTAGAAATGCTTCTTGGACTATTGCTAAAGAAAAAAAATGTTGCAAAGGATATTGGCAATATTCCGCAAGATAACTACCCTATGTTTTAGTGTGATTGGTATGATGCATAGCCCTCTGCTATTCTTTCATATCTTAAGCGTAAAAAAGCGTGGTGAATAATCATTTCTAATCTTGTAAAAAAATTTGCACAATCTTTCATCACCTGAATATTGGTTATTCAAAAGTGCTGGCAAATTTTAAATGTGGTTGTTGAACATCTATAATTATGCTTCAGAATGCTTAATCGAGAGAAATGCGTAACTGCACAATTTGTACTAGCAATAAGATAGCCCAACAAGCTGACTACCGATGGGCTCATCCCGCGTTTCAGGGAATGAAGCGCGTCTTATGTAATGCATGTGGAATGGTCTTTGCCGATCCGATTCCCAGTGATTCGGCTCTTGCCGAATTCAATGCAAGTTACTTCTCCTGTGCGCACGGAGGGAAACCGCAAAGCAGGACTGCAACCGCGTTCTTTTCGGGAATCGCCCGGTTGCGAATAGCCTATGTTGAAGCCTATCTTGCCATCCACCAAATTACCGTTTCACAGGTTCTAGAGCTGGGGCCTGGCCCTGGTTTCTTTGCGCGCAACTGGCTTGAGAGGCATCCCTCTAGTATTTATAACGCGATAGAAACAGACAGTTCCTGCCATGCTTCCCTAAAGGAGATCGGAGTTCACCTCGTGGACCGTTCGGAAAACCAGGCAAAAGAAGAGCCCTTCGACCTAATTGTGATGTCCCATGTGCTGGAACATGTATCCCACCCAATGCAATTTATATCCGTGGCTACGCAAAACCTACGCAAAGGCGGTGTCTTATTTATCGAAGTTCCTTGCCAGGACTGGCAACACAAACGCATCGACGAGCCCCATTTACTTTTCTTTGATAAAGAACCCATGAAACGGCTGTTGGGAAACCAAGGATTCGGAGAAATTAAAGTAAGCTATCACGGCCAAGAAATCGCATATCTTAAGAAGGCTTCAAAAGTTGGTTCGACGATTATGGCACTTAGATTTAAGTTGATCGGCATGGGAGTGATCGCGCCGTTTGCGCAAATGCGAGCGGGGATGGAAGGGCTAACAAGCTCTCTTGAGCGGGCCGTGCTGGCACCTTACCTAGCACATCAGGAATCCGTAAATCCAGCCTGGTGGCTCAGGGCCATGGCCATTAAAAATTAAGAAATAAATGATTTGTCAGCTAACAAAAATAGTCGACTTATTTACAAAAAACGACTTCCGTTTTTATCTTTACCAAAAATGGTCACTTTTTGTGGGCGCTTGCACCACAAAAATAAGTGTAGTTATTTATGGTAGAAGACTAAAAATAACAAAACCTTACTCCATCTGGGGAAATATTCGATTTCTCATGTTAGGGCCGGGCTCTATTTCCATTGGTAGAAATTTTCATGCGGTTTCTGCAAGAAACCGGTCGCTTTTCACTCTGTTTACTCCCTGTCATTTGACGATCGCAGGGGATGGGCAGATTAAGATTGGCGAGCATGTCGGTCTGAATGGAACGACTATAGCATCTCGTGACAGAATATCGATTGGTGATTACACGATGATTGGACCCAACACCTTTATTTTAGATCATGATGGACATTCTGCGTGGCCACCGAGGGATCGATGGACCACATCTGGGGCTACAGCTCCAGTCGTAATCGAGCAGGATGTTTGGATTGGCATGAACTGCATCATTCTCAAAGGTGTGACGATTGGATGCGGGTCGATTATTGCTGCAGGTAGTGTAGTAATCAAAGATGTGGAGCCAAACTCGTTGTACGCAGGGAATCCTGCTGTTAAAGTTAAATGTTTAAATCATAAGGAGACAAAGCATGCGTGCGGCTAATCCAAGGCCAGATATGACTAGTCACGGTGTTGTTGCTCTTACCGGAGCTAGTGGATTCTTGGTTTCGGAAATGAGCAAGGCTCTTTCTTTGAAAGGATGGAAAGTGGCATTATTGGATCTAAATCTGGATGGTGTGGAAAGTCTTGCCAGATCCATCTGCGAGCGGAAGGGCGAGGCGATAGCGATCAAGACCGATGTCTGTACAAAGGATAGCTACCATAATGCTTTGGAGGTTATTTTAAAAAAGTGGGATCATCTGGATGGGGCAGTCTTTGGGGCGGGGTTCAATGCCCCAACACCTTTTTTGGAAATCAAACTTGAAGAGTGGAATAGGATTCTAGAAGTACAGCTAACGGGCACGATGCTGGGGTGTCAGGTTTTTGGAAAACAGATGCTTAAGCAGGGCAGGGGATCAATCGTTACCATTTCTTCAGCATCATCTGGGCCCCCTCTTTCCAAGGCTTTTGCCTACTCTGTGGCAAAGGCGGGGGTGAAAAACTTGACGCAAAACCTTGCCCGGGAGTGGGGCGCAAAAGGGGTCCGGGTCAATGCACTCCGGCCTGGATTTTTTCCTACCGAGTGGTCCAAAAAACATTTCATAGATGCGGATAGGGAGCGGGCAATTTTGGGTCATACTCCGATGGGAAGGTACGGTCAGCCAGATGAACTGGCGGGCGCAGTTGCGTGGTTGTTATCCGATGAAGCTAGTTTCGTTACGGGGGCAGAAATTGCCGTGGATGGCGGGTTCACCTGCATGACGATTTGATTTCATGGAAAAAACTTAACCTATGTCGCCCAGCTTGCAGTTGAGGAATCAGTTTTATAAGAGTGGTCAAGCCATTTGCATGGGTGAAGAGTCTTCCCATTGGCGTGAATTCAAAAAAAACTTTAGAACAGAACTTCCGAACGGCCACCGTCCCGGTCGAATCTTGGGGTATGGTTTTGGGGGAAGCGATAGAAAGCCCTCTTGGATAGGCGTTTGTCTGCGAGAAGCAGAAATCACCATAAAAATACTCCTATTAAAGCAGCGCGAATTGTTTGCGGAGATGCTTCAAGCGAGAAAAATTGTCAGGAAGATGGAGCTCTTTTTTTCTGCAGACGCCTTCCGTCATCTTTGTACTATATATTTTCTCAAAACAAAACTGAAAAGACCACCTAGCACAGTTGTTCTGATTGGGGATGGCCCGGGAATCATGACTGCCTTTTTCCACGAAACATGGCCTTCGGCGCGTCTTATTCTGATTGATTTGGGGGCAACTCTCGCTGTTCAGGCTCAGAATCTTGAGAAAGCCTACCCTAAAGACCTTCATGTTCTTGCGGGAGGGGGTCGGCCTTACGCTCATTTTACTTATGTGCCAGCTGAAAACTTGGGCAGTATTCCCAATGACGAGATTGATCTAGCTATTAACGTGGCTTCCATGCAAGAGATGAAGCAGGCAAGTGTACAAAAATACTTTTCGATCCTGCGTGAGAAAAAAACCAAAACATTTTATTGCTGCAACCGGCTTGAAAAAGTTATGCCCGATGGCGAAGTGTCTCGGTTTATGGATTATCCATGGCTACCAGATGACAATCACTTGGTTGATGAACCCTGCCCATGGCACAACTGGTTTTTGGGAGTTTCTGGAAAGCCAGCCTTCCGCCTGGGACGATTTGCAGTGCCACTGGTTCGGTATTACGATGGTCCTCATTGGCATAGGCTGACCGAGCTTTCCTACTTAATGCAAAAATGAAGCAACTTCATGCCGTCATCACTGGAGCTTCCCAAGGTCTCGGCCTTGTGATTGCTCAGAGGCTGCTACGTGAGAGCTGGAGGGTAAGCTTGCTGTCCCGTAAAAAAGTCTCGGGAATTGCGCCTCGCTTTAAAAAATCTGCCTTTTGGATCAAGACGGACGCCCGCCTTCCGCAAAACCTACGGAGATCGGCCAAAGAGGCGGCTGCTTTTGCAGGGCCGATCAATCTCTGGATCAACAATGTAGGAATCTCTGCTTGGCGACCTTTGAAGAAGATCGATGAGAAGTTTTGGAATGAAATGGTGGAGACCAATCTGAAAAGCACCCTGTTTGGATGTCAGGCGGCCCTCTCGTATATGCAGAAGGGGGGCGTGATCATCAATATTTCCAGTTTGGCGGGGAAAAGAGGAAGCGCGAATAACAGTCTTTATTGTGCCACTAAGTTTGGGGTGAATGGAATCACCCAATCTCTTGCCAAAGAACTTGGACCAATGGGAATCCGTGTGAATGCCGTTTGCCCAGTTTATTTGCAGACTCCAGGGCTGAAAACAGCCCTCCGCGATAAATATTCGCCCAGCAAGGGTAAGGCGATCGGAAGTTATCTGAAAAAGTTTGCAGACGAGAATGCTGCACTCCACCGGCTGCCCCAGGCAGAAGAGGTGGCAAACCTCTGCCTTTTTCTAGCATCTGCCTCAGCCTCGGCCATTACGGGTCAGTGCATCAATGTGGATTGCGGGGTTTTGCCCCAATAGATGCCCAAAAAAACCGATCGAGTCTTGGTGGTCGTCCCGGCGCGGATGGCATCCTCCCGTTATCCAGGCAAACCGCTGGTGATGATTCTCGGTCTCCCTATGATTGAGCATGTTCGTCGTCGCGCCCTGTTGGCAAAGGGGGTGGATGAAGTGTTGGTGGCCACTTGTGACTTGGAAATTAAGAAGGTGGTCGAGTCCTTTGGTGGAAAAGTAGTGATGACCTCCGACAAACACGAAAGATGTACGGAGAGGGTGGCGGAAGCGGCCCAGATTTTTTCCGGCGGAATCGTGGTCAACGTTCAAGGGGACGAACCGCTCCTTTCTCCAGAGCATATTGAGACGACCCTGCAACCATTCCAATATCCCGAAGTGAGTGCGGTAAGCCTGCTAAGCCCGATTCGCACCGAGGAAGATCGAAATTCACCTGGAGTGGTGAAGGCTGTCTGCAGGACCAACGGGGATATGCTCTTCTACACCCGATCCCCCATTCCTCATTTTATCGTTTCGGCAAAAACCCCGGTGTATCGCGAGACAGGGATCCGCGCTTTCCAGTCCGACATTTTGCAAAAATATGCAAAGTTGGCAGAGACTCAGTTCGAGAAAGCCGAGGCAGTGGATATGCTGCGGATGCTGGAACACGGGCTTCCTGTAAGGGCGGCCGTAGTTGAGGAGACAACTTCTGGAGTGGATTACCCAGGGGATGTGGCTCCGACAGAGGAAAAGATGAGGAAGGACCGTTGCCAGCAAGCTCTGCTGAAACAGTACCTGTGAAAGAGAAAATGGAACTGCGCGCCCTGATCGTCGGGTATGGGTACATGGGGGAAATTCGGCACCAAACTTCCCAGCAAATGGCGGGAGTGGAGGTGGTTGGTGTGGTGGATCCTGCCAGGGTCGGTAAAAAAGTTTTTTCCCTAACGATCGAAAAAGATTTTTCGAAGGCTTTGGCTAAGTACCGGCCTGAATTGGTTTTTGTTTGCACACCAAACCATCTGATTCCTGATCTATGTGTGGAATCTTTGGAAGCGGGCTGCCATGTCTTTTGCGAAAAACCGCCAGGTCGCAATGTTGCAGATGTGGAAAAGATGAGGCAGGCGGAGGCACGGCACCCCAGGCAAAAACTTATGTTCGGATTCAATCATCGTCACCACCCAGCGGTCCAAGAGGCAAAAGCGATCTGTGAAGCGGGGGAGCTGGGCAGGATTCTCTGGCTGCGAGGCCTGTACGGAAAATCAGGTGGGGCCGGGTTTGAAAACTCATGGAGAAACGATCCCGAGATATCGGGTGGCGGCATTTTGATTGATCAAGGGATCCATATGCTGGATCTCTGTCGATATTTTCTTGGTGAATTTAGCGACGTAGAAGGCTGGTTAGGTACACATTTCTGGAAGATTCCTGTGGAGGACAACGCCTTCGTGCATCTTCGCAATCAAGCCGGGCAGGTCGCACAAGTTCACTCTTCGGCTACCCTTTGGAAGCACACCTTCCAAATGGATTTGGGGTTGGAGGAAGGGTATTTGTCCATCCGCGGTCTACTTTCCAAGACGGGTAGTTACGGCCGGGAGACGTTGGTAGTGGGTCGAAAAGTAGGAACAACGGGCAGGGGAGCAGCAGGAAATCCTCCAGAAGAGGTGATTTATTACGACCGAGACGACTCTTGGAAAGTACAGATGGAATCGTTTCTTGCCTGTATCCGTGAAGATAAGCCCGTGCCGGAAAGCACTAGCGAGGACGCTTTGAGGTTAATGGAGCTGATTGCGAAGGTTTACCGCAGTGGTAAGGCGAAGCCTAACTCCGCTGGGCTGACTCCTCAGGTCCGTCCAGCTGAGATTCATACGGTCATCGATACTCCTCGGATGAGGCAAAGTGTGGTGGATGCCGAGATCCGGGAATCGGAAGTTTGGCCCGAGAAATTATTGACTCGGTATCGACAGATGGTTTCGCAGGACGCCCGAGAAATTTACGCTAAGAAAATGAACTTAAGGGTAGTCGCCTGCCCCGCTTGTGGGTCAAGGAAGGCCAGTCTCAGATTTGAGATTCAGGGAGCCAAGTATCGAACATGTGAAGCTTGTGGCACTTGGTATGTGAGCCCAAGGCCGACACCTGCGGTTTTGGAGACCTGGGAAAAAGAGAGTGCGGCGCGAAAATTTTGGAGGGAAAAGATCCTTCTCGCAGCGGAAGAGGGTAGGAAAGAGCGGATCCATCGGCCCCGTGCCCAGTGGGTGCGCAGGTGGCTGGAGATGGAAAGTCAGGCCGGGGGCTCGATCTCGCTCTGTGAAGCGGAGGATCCTGGACTGATTGCGGCCTTGGAGGAAGCAGGTCTCGAGGTGGAAAATGCAGCTAAGGCGGTGCTGTGGTTTGATAGAATGGATCGGGTGGAAAATCCGCAGAAAAAGCTCAAGCTCCTCATGGGCGGTCTGGGTGCGGGAGGAAAGATTTTTGCGACTACTTGGCTATGCAGTGGTTTTGACGTTTCCCTTTTGGGGTCGGATCATCCAGCAGTGAATCCTTTGGAGAGATTGAACCTTTATACGCCCGATGGATTGCACCGATTGGCTCAAGGCGCAGGAACCGATCTGGTGGAGTTCAGTACCCCAGGGGGACTAGATTTGGAGGTAGTCAAAAAAGCGTATGCAAAAAAGAAAAATCAGACCACCCCATTTCTTGATTCTATGCTAGAAAATAAAGATCCAAATATGAACCACGAGTTTATGAGCTTTCTGCAGTCAAATCGGCTTAGCTCTTTTGGCCGTATTGTTTTGAGGGGAATTTAATGTTGGCAGGAAAACTGAAAGCTAAATTGGCCAAGAAGGAGCCGGT
>Ga0214921_10002993_pt1 | contig 26594 bp, 22 predicted proteins | sample LL1505_MetaG_FD_177992 | JGI IMG/M metagenome (GOLD analysis project Ga0214921, IMG submission 177992) | Freshwater microbial communities from Lake Lanier, Atlanta, Georgia, United States - LL-1505 | ecosystem: Environmental > Aquatic > Freshwater > Lake | place: USA: Georgia | collected... | reverse complement strand
CGAACTCCTGGCCAGCGTTAAAGGAGCAATGAGTTAGTGTTAAAAATATCTGGTCAAAAGCTAGGCACCATTGATCGCAGCAGCGCTCTATATAAAAAAATTGCAGCAGTAAACCCTAAGTTAGCTGTCAAAGACTCAACTATTTGGGGCTCAGCGGCCCAAGCTGAAGCAAGTGTCCGTTTGAATTGGATCGATGCACCGGAGAGTTCCCGTGAGCTCTTGCCACAACTAGATGCGATAAGCGCTAAATTCCGCGATCGCACACGGGTTGTTCTCTGTGGCATGGGTGGATCTTCCTTAGCACCAGAGGTAATTGCCGCAACTTATCGCAAAGAGTTATTTGTCCTCGATTCAACAGATCCGGTTTATATCCATCATGCGCTAGCTGGTGATCTTCGCGAAACCGTTGTCGTGGTTGGCTCTAAATCAGGTTCGACAATTGAGACTGCATCGCAACGTGCATTATTCGCTGAAGCATTTCGTACTCTTAACCTAAACCCAATAGATCACATGGTCATCGTGACTGATCCTGGTTCCCCGCTAGATAAAAGCGCTCGGGCCGATGGTTACACAGTAGTTAACGCTGATCCAAAAGTTGGCGGCCGCTTTAGCGCACTGACCGCATTTGGTTTAGTACCAGCTGCCTTAATTGGTGTTGACGCTTCGGTTCTGCTTGATGCCGCATCCGATGCAAAAGCACAAATAGTTTCTTCTGAAGTAGCAATTGATATCGCGTACCTAATCAGCAACGCTGGCCAGTATTTAACTTATTGCGATTCACCTGAAGCTCCTGGGCTTTCGGATTGGATCGAACAATTAGTTGCTGAATCAACTGGCAAGAATGAAGTTGGTCGACTGCCAGTTGTAATTGAGAGCTCATCGGCAGCAGCTGGTGGCGATGCGTTTAGCATTGCTTTTAGTGGGGATGCAGACTTAGTAATCAGTGGCGAACTTGGCGAACAATTCTTCCTTTGGGAATGGGTAACTGCACTAGTAGGCGCAGCACTTGAAATTGATCCTTTTAATCAGCCGAATGTAACTGAAGCTAAAGAAGCTACCAGCGCATTACTTTCAGAGTGGAACGGCGTCCTGCCCGACTTTAAGGCAGATGCCATCGATGGCGCTGTAGAAATATTTGGGGCCGGTTCTGATTTAACTGCTGCGCTACGAAACTTCATTAACGAAATTCCAACTGGTGGTTATGTCGCCATCATGGCTTACTTAGATCGCAACGGTGATCGCGATTTGGCTAAGTTGCGCGAAATCATGGCCCGCAAATCGAATCGACCAGTAACTTTCGGTTGGGGGCCACGCTTCTTGCACTCCACGGGGCAGTTCCACAAGGGTGGTCAGCAAAATGGTGCCTTCTTGCAGATCACAGGTGTTACAAATGGTGACGTAGTAATTCCTGGTCAGAGCTTTGGGTTCAAGACTTTGATTATGGCTCAAGCACTTGGTGACTTGCGCGCCCTTGCAAAAAGAAAATACCCGCTACTGCGATTACATTTAAGTGATCGAAGTGCGGGTATTGCTCAACTGCTAAAAGCCGCCGAAGCGCTTTAATTATTCGTCATCATCTCCGTGTAGCTTACGAAGTGCATCAGCCAGAATCTTTTCGCCCTCAGCTTCGCTGCGACGTTCTTTAACGTAAGCCAAATGCGTCTTATATGGCTCATTCTTGATTGCAGAAGGCGGATTGTTTTTATCTAAACCGGCTGGCAGACCGCATTTTGGGCAATCCCACTCAGCTGGGATAACTACACCTTCTTCTTTGGCAAATGATGGCTTTACTTCGTGGCCCTTGCCGCACCAATATGAAACATAGAAACGCTCAATTGATTCACCGCGTTCGGCTTCGCCCATTGGGCCAGCACCGACACGACTTCCGCGAATTGCACTTCCCATTTAGAGCTCCTTTAAGAAATTGAAAAAGTTAAATTAAGCTGATTTCAAAACCAGGCTTAGCGCTACAACGCCTGAGAACCAGAGGCCACCAACCACAATTGTGATTCGGTCAAGGTTCTTCTCAACTACTGAAGAGCCGCCAAAGTTTGATGAAACGCCACCACCGAATAGATCGGAAAGTCCGCTGCCTTTGCCCTTGTGCAATAAAACCAAGAGGATCATCAGAACGCTAGTAATGATGAGGATGATTGAAAGTGCGAGCTTCACGAATAGTTCTCCAACTTCGAAGTGAGGTAAGGCCGTTATTCTACTTGACCTACGGCGCAAGAAAGCAATTTAGTGGCGATCAAGCGTAATTAAGTCGATCTAACGGCTCATTCCCCGCGGTGATAGCGGGCGATCTTTGCCAATTCCTCAGGATCTAGGCTGGCTCCGCCGATTAGCGCACCATCCACATCGTCCTTTTTCATGATCTCTGCAATATTTGCAGACTTAACTGAACCGCCATAAAGAATGCGCATGTTCTCTGCAATTTCTGGTGACCCAATCTTGGCCACTTCAGCACGAATCGCAGCACAAACTTCTTGCGCATCTTCAGGTGTTGCTGTCTTGCCAGTTCCAATTGCCCAAACTGGTTCATAGGCAATTACAATCTTCTTTAACTCTGGCTTGGTGAAGCCTGCGAGCCCGGCACGAACTTGAACCAGCACGTGCTCCACATGTGTGCCAGCTTCGCGGATCGCAAGTTCTTCGCCACAGCAGAAAATTGGAGTTAGCTCATTTGCTAAAGCTGCCTTGATCTTCTTATTAACAATCGCGTCACTTTCATTGTGAATTGCACGGCGCTCAGAGTGGCCGATCACTACAAAAGTGCAGCCGAGTTTGGTCAACATTGAACCACTGATGTCGCCAGTGAATGCGCCACTTGTTTCCGGGGAAAGATCTTGTGCGCCGTAAAGCAGACGCAAACGATCGCCATCGATCAAAGTTTGAATCGAGCGAATATCAGTAAATGGCGGAATGATCGCAACATCTACTGCGTCGTAATCTTTATCGTCGAGGCTATAAACCAACTTTTGAGCAACTGCAATTGCCTCAAGGTGATTGAGATTCATTTTCCAGTTACCTGCCATAAGTGGCTTACGCATTTTTATCCTCTTTCGAATTAGATTGCTTTAAAACTAAACTCTCTTTACAAGCCAAGGGCAACTAGGCCGGGAAGTTCTTTGCCTTCTAAATACTCAAGTGAAGCGCCACCACCAGTTGAAATATATCCGAAATCGCTATCGGCAAAACCTAGTGCACGTACCGCAGCTGCGGAGTCTCCCCCGCCCACTACGCATAATCCGGCAACTTTAGTAAGTGCGCTAGCAACTTCTTTGGTACCTCCAGCAAATGCGGCAAATTCAAATACCCCCATTGGCCCATTCCAGAAAACAGTTTTACAACCAGTAATTGCTTTTGCAAAAGCAGCCGCGGTTTCGGGCCCAATATCTAGACCCATTTGATCAGCTGGAATTGCATCAGCGCTAACTAGAGTCGCAGGTGAATCAGCAGCAAAAGCGGGTGCTACCAAAACATCGGTTGGCAGCAGTAGTTCAACGCCATTGGCCTTGGCTCGTTCAAGTAACTCTTTAACCGTTGGAATTAGATCGACTTCAACAAGTGAAGTACCAATTTCTTTTCCTTGCGCTGCCAAGAATGTGAAAAGCATTCCGCCACCAATTGCAATGACATTTACTTTCTCGAGCAGGTTAGCAATTACGCCAATTTTGTCCGAAACTTTCGCACCACCTAGAACCACACCATATGGGCGATCTGGATTCTGGGTTAGCTTCTTGAGAACCTCTACTTCGGCGCTAACTAAATAGCCGGCCGCATTCGGCAGTAACTTAGGCAAGTCATACACAGATGCATGCTTGCGATGTACTGCGCCGAAACCATCGCCGACATAAGCATCGGCAAGCTTTGCAAGTTCGCTCGCAAGTGCTGTGCGCTCACTCTCTTCTTTGCTGGTCTCTGCTGCACTGAATCGAATATTCTCGAGCAACAAAATTTCACCTGGAATTAAAGAGCTAGCCGCTGCAGTTACTTCCGGACCAGTTACCGCAGTAGCAAATTTGATTGGCATCCCGAGCAATTCGCCTAAGCGCACAGCCACAGGTGCTAGCGACAGTTCAGGTTTTGCTTCACCTTTTGGTCGACCAAGATGCGCCGCTATCACTAGCGATGCGCCCTGATCTAACAAGTATTGAATCGTCGGAAGCGAAGCCCGGATACGACCATCATCTTTGATAACGCCATCTTTCAATGGCACATTCAGATCACAGCGTAGGAATACGCGCTTGCCTTTGACATCTAGTTCTTCGAGATGCGCCATCAGGTTTAGAGCGTCTTACCTACGTACGAAATTAGATCTACTAGACGGTTTGAGTAACCCCACTCGTTGTCATACCAACCAACGATCTTTACTTGGTTACCAATTACCTTTGTTAGACCTGAGTCGAAAATACATGATGAAGGATCAGTGACGATATCTGAAGACACGATTGGATCTTCGGTGTAAGTCAAGTAACCCTTTAATGCGCCATTTGCTGCTGCCTTCATGGCGGCATTGATTTCGGCTGCAGTTGCTTCTTTAGCTAGTTCAACAGTTAAGTCTGTGGCAGAACCAGTTGGAACTGGAACGCGCATTGCGTAACCATCGAGCTTGCCCTTTAACTCTGGCAATACCAAAGCAATTGCTTTAGCTGCACCAGTTGAAGTTGGGATCATATTTGTTGCAGCCGCGCGAGCACGACGAAGATCTTTGTGTGGGAAATCCAAAATAACTTGGTCATTTGTGTAGGCATGGATGGTGGTCATTAGACCCTTGACGATGCCCCAGTTGTCATTTAGTACTTTAGCCATTGGAGCTAAGCAGTTAGTTGTACATGATGCGTTAGAAATAATGTTGTGCTTTGCCGCATCGTAATTTTCGTGGTTAACACCCATAACGATTGTTATGTCTTCATCAGTTGCAGGTGCTGAAATAATTACTTTCTTAGCCCCGGCTGTGATGTGCTTTCCAGCATCGGCAGCCTTGGTGAAAATTCCGGTTGATTCAACAACTACTGTTGCGCCAACTGCGGCCCATGGCAGATTTGCTGGATCACGCTCTGCGAAAACTTTGATGGTCTTACCACCAACTGTGAGGGTGTCTTCAGTATGTGAAACTTCAAGGCCCAAACGACCCAAGATTGAGTCGTACTTCAAAAGGTGGGCCAAAGTTGCATTGTCAGTTAGATCGTTAATACCGACAATATTGATGTTTGGATTAGTTAGTGCGGCGCGGAAAAAGTTGCGTCCGATGCGGCCAAAGCCATTGATTCCAACATTAATCACGGGATACCTCGCTTCTAGTGCGTGATTTCTTCAGATCTGAAGAAAATTCGTTACTCACCACAGCGCTGGGGTACGCCCTAACCCTACCAAAAAGGTTTGCTACTAATTAGTTACATCAGCTGTGATAGCCCTCGCAGGCACGCTCAGATAAATGAATACTGAGTTAATTAAGCAGATCAGCGTTAATTTAGAAGATCGGGTGAAAGTCCGGCCTCGGTATCTGGAATTCCCAGATCGGAAGCACGCTTATCAGCCATTGCCAAAAGACGACGAATCCGACCTGCTATCGCATCTTTAGTCATTGGCGGGATAGCTAATGAACCTAGCTCTTCGAGGCTAGCTTGACCATGTTGAATGCGTAGTTCGCCAGCTTCCTTTAAATGATCTGGAATTTCTGGCCCCAAAATTTCCATCGCTCGAGCAACTCGAGCAGATGCGGCAACTGCAGCACGAGCTGAGCGACGTAAGTTGGCATCGTCGAAGTTTGCTAAACGATTAGCAGTTGCGCGAACTTCACGACGCATGCGTCGTTCTTCCCAAGCAAGCACTGATTCATGCGCACCTAGCCGAGTTAGCAAAACGCCAATTGCATCGCCATCGCGAATAACTACGCGATCAACACCGCGTACTTCGCGAGCTTTTGCCACAATGCCCAAACGTCGTGCAGCGCCGACGAGAGCGAGAGCGGCTTCAGGTCCTGGGCAAGTAATTTCCAATGAAGATGAGCGACCAGGTTCAGTTAATGAACCATGTGCGATAAATGCACCACGCCATGCTGCTTCAGCATCGCAAATTGCCGCTGACACAACTTGCGGCGGCAAACCACGAACCGGGCGACCATTGGCATCAACTAAACCAGTTTGCCGAGCGAGTGCATCGCCATCGGAATTAACCCGAACTACGTATCGCGATCCTTTGCGAATTCCACTGGAAGAAAGAACTGCAAGGTCAGACTCATGCCCATAAATATCCGCAATATCTTTACGTAGACGACGAGCACTTTGTGCAGTGTCTAACTCAACTTCAACCACAATCTTGCCAGCGGCGATATGTAAGCCACCTGCGAAACGTAGGAGCGATGAAACCTCGGCTTTACGGCAGCAAGGTTTGGTAATTGAGAGTCTGGTGAGTTCATCCTTCACCGATGCGGTCATTGCCATGGCGTTATCCAACCAGTCTTTGCTCGATGATGTGTGCCAAAACTGGGGTTAATTTTCGAACATCGTGGGCAGAACTGCCTGGCCCCATCGATAAATCGGCCGAAATGAGCGAGCCACCGAGCGATTGCACGAGATTTTCCAAAGATGAACGATCGGTTACCACATCTGAGTCAGCAATCACATAATCAACTTTTAATTCAGGAGCATATTTTTGTAGCAAATGCAGATGATCTTCAGCCGAATAGCCAGCGTATTCATCGCCACTATTAAGCGAATTTGCATCGAGATTTAAGAGCACAATTTTAGTCGCCTTTGAATTTACTATTGCCTCGCGTTGAGCTGGCACCATCAAATGCGGAAGCACACTAGAAATCCATGAACCAGGGCCCATCGTGATTACATCGGCTTGGCTAATTGCAGCAAGCGCTTCGCTACGTGCAGCTGGATTTTCTGGCAATAACCGCAAGGATTCCAATTTTCCCTTAGTAGTTGCAACTTCAACTTGTCCGCGCACATTTATTCGACCAATTGAAGTAGTAAAAGTTGCTTCAATATCTAATGGCACTGCGGCCATTGGTAATACTCGACCAACTACTTTCAACAAAGCCCCCACACGATCTAATCCAGCAACTGGATCTTCATCTCGATCCCAAAGCGCTGCCAGTAAAAGATTTCCTACTGCGTGACCATCGAGCGGCCCATCGCTAGTAAAGCGGTATTGCATGATCTCGGCCCAACTGCGACCCCAATCATCATCGGCACACAAGGCAGCAAGTGCCATTCGCAAATCACCCGGTGGAAATATTGGAAATTCTTGGCGTAAACGGCCGCTAGAACCGCCGTTATCAGCGACCGTAACTATGGCAGTTATTTGATCAGTGATCGAGCGTAGTGAAGTAAGGGTTGCTGCTAGACCGTGTCCGCCGCCTAGCGCAACAACTCGCGCGAGGCTCATTCGCGGCCGAGGTCTCGATGCACCGCATGCGCTGAAATTGCAAACTCCGAAGTTGCTGCACTTAATTGTTTGGCAATCTCAGCTGAAATTGCAACACTGCGGTGCTTACCACCAGTGCAGCCGATTGCGATTGTTAAATACTTCTTGCCTTCACGAATATAGCCAGGCAACATATCTTTAATTAACTTAACGTAGTCCCCTACAAATTCCGTAACACCAATATTTGAAAAGACTCGATCACTTACTGCTTGATCTAGCCCAGTCAATGGTCGCAGCTCTGGCACCCAATGTGGATTTGGAATGAACCGGCAATCGAGAACTAAATCAGCATCGACTGGGATTCCGTACTTATATCCAAAGCTCAAAATATTTAGACGAACGCCTTCGATCATTCCTTCGGCGAAAATTTCACTGGTGCGTTTTGCAAGTTGATGAACATTTAAGTTTGAGGTATCAATAACTACATCGGCACTTTCGCGAAGTTCGTGCAACTTTGCTCGTTCGCGATCAATTCCATCTGAGATGCGGTCACCGCCTTGCAGCGGGTGCGGACGACGAGTACTTTCAAAGCGGGCAACTAGGGATTGGTCTGACGCATCTAAGAAAAGTAACCGGAACGTAATTCCATCGCTCTTCAAATTCGCTAAGGCAGCATTTAAATCATCAAAAAACTTTCCACCGCGCACATCGACTACAACCGCCAAAGCTGGTAATTCACCATCACTTGATTGCTTAGCTAAGGCTGGTAACAGCGATGGTGGCAAGTTATCGACTACATACCAACCAAGATCTTCAAGCGAGTGCGCGACGGTAGATCGACCAGCACCTGACATGCCGGTCAAAATCAAGAGTTCGTTGCGCTTCATGCTTCTATCCTGCCGTGCCTGTCAAGCACCAGTGATTTCTCCAGTAGTCATGTTTACCGCTTCACCCTTGCCTATTTGTGCCAACGACTGGGCAATAGTTTCAGCTAGTTTCTCACCGATTCCAGGGGTGGTCGCTAACTCACCAACTGGTGCTTTTCGGATTGCAGAGACGGAGCCGAAACGGTCGAGCAGCGCAGTCCGGCGAGCACTTCCAAGGCCTGGAATTTCATCCAGTAAAGATTCCAACATGATTTTAGAGCGTCGTGATCGGTGGAAAGTAATCGCAAATCTGTGCGCTTCATCTCGGATTCGTTGCAGTAAATAAAGTCCTTCGCTGTTACGAGGAAAAATTAACGGATCGGCGTTATTAGGAAGCCAAACTTCTTCTAATCTTTTTGCTAAACCACACAACGCAATATCTGTTATTCCTAGTTCACCTAGAGCTCGTTGGGCAGCGCTAACTTGTGGCTTGCCACCGTCAACCACAATCAATGCCGGCGGATAAGCGAACTTACTAATGCGACCACCAGTTTCGGAAACTTCCGCTAGATCCACGTTTCGATCATCGAGCATTCGCTTAAGGCGCCGAGTGATTACTTGATGCATCGCACGCGTGTCATCCCAACCTTCACTTGTATCAATTATGAAGCGGCGATACTCAGATTTTTTGGGCATGCCATCTTCAAATACCACCATAGATGCAACCACTGAAGTTCCTGAAATATTTGAGATATCAAAACATTCAATTCGAAGTGGCGTGCGCGTCAAGCCCAACATCTCTTCGATTTGAGTAAGGGCTTTTCCGGATACCGCCGCATCAGTTGCGCGCTTACTTACATATTGAATCAGTGAATATTGAGCATTCCGCTTTACCGTTTCTAGCAGTTCGACTTTATCGCCGCGTTGTGGCACTTTGATCTCAACTTTTGATCCACTAATACCACTGAGCCATTGCTCTAGTTCAGCGAGATTCTCAGGTTGTGCGTTGAGATAGATATTGCGCGGGATCGAGATCGATCCATTTCCATAGATTGAGAAGAGAAGTGAAGCAAAAACATCTTCACCTTCCAACGCCATTTCCTGATCGACTATCCACGAGCGAGAACCTTTAATCGAACCGCGTTGCATTGAGAAGATCGAGCCAGCTGAATGAAAACCATCTTGATACAGCGCGATGAAGTCGCCATCTAAGTCATCTGAGAAATTGCCTTGGGTCGATCTCTGGGCTTTTTCAAAGGATTCGATTTGATCTCTTAAGCGAGCTGCACGTTCAAACTCTTCATTCGTTGAAGCCAGTTGCATCTCTTCATGTAGCGCGGGCAGCAGATTCTCCATACCCGATTCCATAAAGTCATTTAACTTCTGGGCTAAAGCTTGGTGATCTTCTTTTGAAATCCAACCCACACAAGGGGCTGCGCATTTACCGATATCCCCCAACAAGCATTGACGTTTACTTCGCTGCGCCCGGTTGAAGTTAGAAGAGGAACAAGATCTCACCGGAAACACTTTAAGCAAAACTTCAAAGGTATTTCGTAACGCCCATGCATTTGTATAAGGACCAAAGTACTTCAGCCCTGGTCGCTTATCTTTGCGGGTAATAAAAATCATGGGATATTCGTCATTAAGCGAAATGGCTAAGTACGGGTAAGACTTATCATCTTTGAACTGCACGTTGTATTTCGGCTGATATTGCTTAATCCAGCTAAATTCCAGAGCAAGTGCTTCAAGTTCGGTACTTACAATCGTCCAATCAACTCGAACAGCTTCATGAACCATGCGATTAGTTTTTGTAGCTAAATTTGCTTGAAAATAATTACTTAGCCGGTTCTTGAGATTTTTCGCTTTGCCGACATAAATCACTTTGTCAGACTTGTTAAAGAAACGATAGACACCCGGAAGAGTGGGAATATTGCTCGGCCGATAACTCTGTGGATCTGCCATTGCAGTTATTTCTTCTGCTTAGCTTTTCGGTTATTCGCCAAGACTGCTGCAAGGAAGGTGCCGGTGTAACTCGCCTTATTCTTAGCCACTTCCTCAGGAGTTCCTTCAGCAACTAAGGTGCCGCCGCGGAAACCACCTTCTGGGCCCATATCAATAACCCAGTCAGATGATTTAATAACATCGAGATTGTGCTCAATGACAACCACCGTATTGCCGGTATCAACTAGTCGGTTAAGTACAACTAATAACTTATTAACATCTTCAAAGTGCAGACCAGTAGTTGGCTCATCTAATACATAGATAGTGCGGCCAGTAGAGCGACGTTGTAGTTCAGTCGCTAATTTAACGCGCTGCGCTTCGCCACCTGACAAGGTTGGTGCAGATTGGCCAAGTCGCACATAGCCCAGACCCACATCGCAGAGCGTTTTTAGGTATCGCGCAATAGTTGGGACAGACTCAAAGAAAGAGTGCGCAACTTCGATTGGCATATCCAATACTTCGGAGATCGATTTACCTTTGTAATGAACTTCAAGAGTTTCGCGGTTATAACGCGCACCATGACAAATTTCGCATGGGACATAAACATCGGGTAAGAAGTTCATCTCGATCGTAATTGTGCCATCGCCCGAACAATTCTCGCAGCGGCCGCCCTTCACGTTAAAGCTGAATCGGCCTTGCTGATAGCCACGCACCTTAGCTTCAGTGGTTTCGGCGAAGAGCGCGCGAACTTTGTCGAAGACACCAGTGTAAGTCGCTGGGTTCGAACGTGGGGTGCGGCCGATCGGTGACTGATCAACGTGAACTACTTTATCGAGCAGATCAATGCCAGTAATTGTGCGGTGTCGACCAGGAACAATGCGAGCACCGTTTAACTTGTTGGCTAGCGTTGAATAAAGAATGTCATTGATTAATGTGGACTTACCAGAACCGCTTACACCGGTAACAGAAACAAAGACCCCAAGTGGCACACTTACTTCAATATCTTTGAGGTTATTTTCTTTCGCACCCTTAATCGTGAGCTTGCGCTTTGGGTCAATCGGTCTGCGTTCGGCCGGTATCTCAATTGCTTTGCGACCAGATAAATAGGCGCCAGTGATCGAATCGGGCGAATCAATAAGCTCCTGATAGCTGCCAGAAACAACAACGTGTCCCCCGTGTTCGCCAGCGCCGGGGCCGATATCGACTACCCAGTCTGCTGCGCGAATAGTTTCTTCATCGTGCTCGACGACAATCAAAGTATTTCCAAGATCACGCAGACGAGTTAAAGTTTCGATTAAACGAACATTGTCGCGCTGATGCAAACCAATTGAGGGCTCATCCAATACGTAAAGAACACCAACCAGACCGGATCCAATCTGAGTGGCTAAGCGAATACGTTGTGCTTCTCCGCCTGAAAGTGTCGCTGCTGGGCGGGCGAGGGATAAATAATCCAGACCAACATCTAGCAAGAACCCTAAGCGTGCGTTAACTTCCTTCATCACACGCTCAGCAATCTGGGCTTCGCGCTTATTTAGCTGAATCTGTTTGAGGAATTCGGCACAATCATTGATCGCTAATTCACAAATTTCGGCGATATTTTTACCACCGATAGTTACTGCTAACACTTCGGGCTTCAGTCGAGCACCATCGCAAGTTCCGCAAGGTACCTCGCGCATATAGGACTCGTAACGCTCGCGGCTGAAATCACTATCGGTCTCTGCATGCTTGCGTTGCAGGAACGGAATAACGCCTTCAAAGCCAGTTGCATAGTTGCGCGTGCGGCCATAGCGATTCTTGTACTTAACATGCACTTTATATTCGTGACTATTTAAAATGGCGTTTCGAGCGCGCTCTGAAATCTTCTTCCAAGGCACATCAAGTTTAAATGGAACTTCTTCAGCCAAGCCTTCGAGCAAGTGGGTGAAGTATTCTGAAGTATGCCCTGATGACCAAGGTGCAATTGCGCCTTCAGAAATGCTGATTGAGTCATCTGGAATTACTAAATCAATATCTACTTCAAGTTTCGTACCGATACCCGAGCAATCTGGACAGGCACCAAATGGTGAGTTAAACGAGAATGATCTTGGCTCAAGTTCTTCGAATGACAAACTGCAATCGTGGCAAGCAAGATGTTCACTGAAAATACGCTCTTTATCGCCACCTTTAGCATCGACAAAATCAAGAATTACAATTCCCTGCGCTAATCGCAATGCGGTTTCAATCGAATCGGTTAAACGTGATTTAGATTCGGCTTTTGCAGTTAGCCGGTCAATCACAACTTCAATGCTGTGCTTTTCTTGCTTCTTTAATTTCGGTGCTTCAGATAACGCAACAACTTCGCCATCAATGCGAGCGCGTGAATAACCTTGACTCATCAAGTCTTGGAATAAATCTAAGAACTCACCTTTTCGGGCTCGTACCACAGGTGCCAGTACTTGAAACTTGGTGCTCGCTGGCATAGTCAGAATTTGGTCAACGATTGCTTGTGGTGATTGTCTGGTTACTTCTTGGCCACACTTTGGGCAATGTGGACGACCGGCACGAGCGAATAAAAGTCTTAAGTAGTCATAAACCTCGGTAATTGTGCCAACTGTAGAGCGCGGATTACGGTTCGTTGATTTCTGGTCAATCGAAACTGCCGGTGATAATCCTTCAATGAAATCAACATCTGGCTTATCCATTTGGCCAAGAAACTGACGGGCGTAGGCCGATAAGGATTCAACATAGCGACGCTGTCCTTCAGCGAAGATGGTGTCGAAGGCAAGCGATGATTTTCCAGAACCAGAGAGCCCAGTAAAAACAACCAGTGTATTGCGGGGTAGCTCAATCGAGACATCTTTTAGGTTATGTTCGCGGGCGCCGCGAACTACCAACTTATCAATGCTCATTGACTAATGACCCGCTTCTTCCATATTTCGTAGCTCGCGCTTAAGTTCTTTTAGCTCATCACGCAAACGCGCAGCGAGTTCAAATTGCAGATCGGCTGCGGCGCTGCGCATCTGATCGGTGAGTGACTCTATCAAGCCCATTAACTCTTGTCGCGGCATGGAGAGAATCGACTTAGTGTGGAACCCGATGGCCGGAACGCCTGACTTCGATTTCTTACCAGTGGCCAAAAGTTCGTCGCTATCTTCGGCTTCTTTGGTGATCAGGTCAGTGATATCAGAGATCTTTTTACGTAGCGGCTGTGGATCAACGCCGCGTTCTAGATTGTAGGCCACTTGCTTCGCCCGACGGCGATTCGTTTCATCAATGGCCTTAGCCATGGATTTAGTGATGTTGTCAGCGTACATATGAACTTCGCCAGAAACATTTCGAGCTGCTCGACCAATCGTCTGAATTAAGGAAGTCGCTGACCGCAAGAAGCCCTCTTTGTCTGCATCTAAAATCGAAACGAGTGATACTTCGGGAAGATCTAGACCCTCGCGCAGCAAGTTAATACCGATCAAAACATCGTATTCGCCATTGCGCAATTCGCGCAACAGTTCAACCCGGCGCAAAGTATCGACTTCGCTATGCAGATAACGAACTCTTACGCCTTTGCCTTGTAAGTAATCAGTTAAATCTTCGGACATTTTCTTAGTCAACGTAGTTACCAGAACACGTTCGTTGAGTTCGGCTCGCTTATTGATCTCGAGCAATAAATCATCAATCTGGCCCTTAATTGGTTTGATAATGATTTGTGGATCTACCAAGCCAGTCGGTCGAATCACTTGTTCGACCACATCGTTATCGACCTTAGTTAGCTCATACGGGCCAGGTGTTGCAGACAAAAATACTTTCTGGCCAACGCGCTCTAGGAATTCATTCCAACGAAGTGGGCGGTTGTCTAAGGCACTTGGAAGCCGGAAGCCATGTTCAACCAGAGTTCGTTTGCGTGATGCATCGCCTTCGTACATTGCCCCAATTTGTGGCACAGTCACGTGGCTTTCATCGATTACCAGTAAGAAATCCTCGGGGAAATAATCGAGTAAGCAGTGCGGAGCAGAGCCTGATTCGCGACCGTCTAGATGCTTTGAATAATTCTCAATGCCTGAACAGAAACCTAATTGCGCCATCATTTCTAGGTCAAAAGTTGTCCGCATGCGCAGACGTTGAGCTTCAAGCAATTTTCCCTGACGTTCAAAAATTTCGAGCTGAACGGCTAACTCGGCTTCGATATCGGCAATCGCTCGCTTTATCGTTTCTGGCCCAGCGGCATAGTGCGTTGCCGGGAACACATACATCTCAGTTTCATCTCGAATGATTTCGCCAGTTAGCGGGTGCAGAGTAGTAATTCGTTCAATTTCATCGCCAAACATTTCAATACGCAGAGCCAACTCTTCATACATCGGAATAATTTCGATGGTGTCGCCACGTACTCGGAACGTGCCTCTTTCAAATGCCATGTCATTGCGTTTGTACTGAATATCTACAAAACGACGAAGCAAAGTGTTGCGATCGATTTCATCGCCCACCTTGAGCTGGATCATGCGATCTACATATTCTTGTGGGGTTCCCAGACCATAAATACAAGAAACCGTAGCGACCACGATTACATCGCGCCTAGTCAATAGTGAATTAGTCGCTGAGTGGCGCAAGCGCTCGACTTCATCATTAACGCTGGAATCTTTTTCAATGAAAGTATCGGTTTGCGGAACATAAGCTTCAGGTTGGTAGTAGTCGTAGTAAGAAACAAAATACTCAACTGCGTTATTTGGTAGTAGTTCTTTAAATTCATTAGCTAGCTGAGCCGCTAAAAGTTTGTTTGGCGCCAAGACCAGCGTTGGTCGCTGTAATTTCTCGATTAACCAAGCAGTAGTGGCTGACTTACCAGTACCAGTGGCACCCAAAAGAACAACATCTTGGACCCCATCATTAATGCGGCGAGCAATTTCCTCGATTGCAACCGGCTGATCGCCAGCTGGCACGTAATCACTGATTACTTGAAAGGGACTAACTTTGCGCTGCAGGTCGCTGACCGGACGCATTTATTTACTATGGTTCTTAGCTAGTGGAAGAAGTACGCTCTGCCAAATTTCTTCAACTTGGCGCAATAGTGCATCTTCATCGCCATTATTCTCAATCACTAGATCGCAATTTGAAACGCGATCTGCTCGCGACGCTTGGGCTGCCATACGACCAACTATTTCATGGCTGGCTAGCCCGCGCTCTTTCAAACGGCTGGTGCGAGTTTCCACATCTGATTCAACGGTGATTGCATAATCAAAGCGGCTGCGGGAGTTTGATTCAGCTAACAAGGGAATCTCATAAATCACGATTGCATCCATAGGCAGTGATTTCTTGGCTTCTTCAAACAACCGCTGCACTTCTGGGTGCACAATCGCTTCTAACTTGGCTTTTGCAGTTGGATCACTAAAGATAATCTCGCCCAACTTGCGTCGATCAATACCGCCATCTTTTAAAATCACATCGCCGAAAGTTGTAACTACTTCATCAAAACCAGCAGAGCCGCGTTCGATTGCGACTCGCGCTAAAAAATCTGCATCAAATACGTAAGACCCTAACTGATGGAAATACTTGGCCACATGGGATTTCCCAGAGCCAATTCCACCAGTTAGGGCCACGATTAACATCGAGATTACTAACTGCTAACTAGATAGCTAAGTTATTCAGCAGACTCAGTTGTTGCTTCAGCAGACTGTGTCTCTGAAGTGTATGAAGTTGCAGAATCAGAAGAAGAATCAGCTGCTGGTTCGGCTGCAGCATCGGCTGCCTTCGCTTCTGACTTCTGCTTCTTGTGGGCTAGGAAGCGCTCTTGTGCGAGAGCATATTGTGCTTCCCATTCAACGCGCTGTGCGTCATAGCCTGGCTTCCACTCTTGAGTATCAGCATCGAAACCTTCTGGATAAATGAAGTTTCCTTCAGCATCGTAACGAGCAGCCATTCCGTATTGAGTTGGATCGAATGCTTCGATTTCAACTTCGTGACCTTCATTAGCTTGCTTCAATGAAAGTGAGATACGACGACGCTCTAGGTCGATATCGATGATCTTTACGAATAGTTCGTCATCAACTTGAACTACCTGCTCAGGGATTTCAACATGGCGCTCTGCTAGCTCTGAGATGTGAACTAGGCCTTCGATTCCTTCGTGAACGCGAATAAACGCACCGAATGGAACCAACTTAGTTACAACACCAGGAACAACCTGGGCGATTGTGTGAGTGCGAGCAAATGCTTGCCATGGATCTTCTTGAGTTGCCTTAAGTGAAAGCGAAACGCGCTCGCGCTCGAAATCAACTTCTAGAACTTCAACAGTTACTTCGTCGCCAACTTCAACAACTTCTGAAGGGTGATCGATGTGCTTCCATGAAAGTTCTGAAACGTGAACCAAACCATCGACGCCACCAAGGTCAACGAAAGCACCAAAGTTAACGATTGATGAAACCACACCATCGCGTACTTGACCCTTTTGTAGTTGATTTAGGAATGTAGTGCGTGACTCTGATTGAGTCTGCTCTAGGTATGCACGACGTGAAAGAACAACGTTGTTACGGTTCTTATCAAGTTCGATAATGCGGCATTCAACTTCCTTGCCAATGTAAGGAGTTAGATCGCGCACGCGACGCATTTCAACAAGGGAAGCAGGCAAGAAGCCGCGAAGACCGATATCAACGATCAAGCCACCCTTAACAACTTCAATAACAGTTCCGACGACAACTTCGTCGCGCTCTTTCTTGCCTTCAATGTCTCCCCATGCGCGTTCGTATTGTGCGCGCTTCTTGGAAAGAATTGTGCGGCCTTCTTTATCTTCCTTCTGTAAAACTAAAGCTTCAACTTTTTCGCCAACTTTTACGATCTCTGATGGATCTAGGTCGTGGCGGATTGAAAGTTCGCGGGCTGGAATTACGCCTTCAGTCTTGTATCCGATATCAACAAGTACTTCGTCGCGATCTACTTGAACGATTGTTCCGGTAACTAAGTCGCCGTCATTGAAATTTCTAATTGTGCCTTCGATCGCGGCTAGGAAATCAGCGGCTGATCCGATGTCATTTACTGCAATTACTGGTGATGCTGCTTTTGTTGATGAGGTAATCAAGTTGCTCCGTAGGGACAGATGAGTAGTAGTTCGAGTCGACCGGTTGGCCGAGAGGCAAGGGTACGGGTGAGGCCTAGATGGGGTCAATTCGCGCTCAAACTACGCACAAGTAATCAATTAGGTCGGTAGGATCGTCTATGCAATGAAGCGCTATCTAGAAATACTTGCCCTGCCTCACGCCTGGACTTTGGTATTGGCTTCATTTCCAGCACGACTTTCCTACGGAATGATCGGCCTCGGCATTTTCTTCAAGGTCCAGCGGGAAACAGGTTCGGTTGCTTTCGCCGGGTTAGCTATCGGCCTTAATTCAATCGGCGGTTCACTTACTGCTGGCTTTCGTGGTTACTTAATCGATAAATACGGTCAAAGTTGGCCGCTTCGCATTTTCGTGCCAAGTTACGCCGCCATGATCATGGCTGTAAATATGTCCGAGTCCAAAACATTTCTCTTGATCATGGCAACCATCATGGGTGTATCTGCACCCCCAATTAATCTTTCTATTCGCCCACTTTGGAAGTCAGTTGTCTCTGGCACTCAACTTCGCACTGCGTATGCCATTGATACCTCAATGATGAACACCGCTGGCGTAGTTGGACCCGTTGTAGTTACAACTCTTGCACTTTCATCTCACCCAGGAAGCGCGCTTGCCGTTGCTTCAGGACTCATGTTCGTCGGCGGAACCGCGATCATGGTTTCGCAAGTTTCGCGCACCTGGAAACCTGAAGTTAAAGAAAAAGGTCAACAACCGCTTTGGCGTAATCCAGCTCTTCGACTTCTGATGCTCGAAGGATCATTCATCGGATTTGGCTGGGGAATTTTTGATGTTGCCGTACCTGCATTCGCTACTTTAGAAAAAGTTCCTAACCGAACTGCTTGGGTTTTCGCGGCTATGGGAATCGCGAGCATCGCAGGTGGTTTAGTTGCCGGCACACTTTCAAAGCGCACTTCATCGCTTTCGGCCATGCGCAAAACTTATGCAATTTGGTTTTTAGTATCGCTCCCAATGGCATTTACCTACCCAGGTTGGTCAATGGTGATCGCTGGTGCATTCCTAGGTTTTGTTGGTGGAGCGATTCAAGTCTTCTACTGGGAGGTTATGGAAGCAGTTCGCCCCAAAGGTTCAGCAACTTCATATATGGGATTGTTGTGGAGCGTCGAAGGAACGATCATGTCACTTGGTTCTGCAATAGGTGGCTGGCTCTGTGAATCTTTCGGCGCAAGAATTACTCTCTCAATAACTTCGCTTTGCATCGCGCTCGGTTACATCTTCTTAAAAGTTGGTAAACAGCGACTAATCGCGGCAGATCGAATCCCAACTGATGAAGAAGATTTACTTGCTATGGAAGATAACTCGCCAACTACAAAGTAGTTAGTGGGCGGCTTCGTCCCAGCTCTTACCCACTCCCACGTTCACATCGAGTGGCGCTTTAAGCGGATATGCCCCACCCATCTCCTTGCGTACTAACTCAGTTAGTTGATCCAACTCTCCTTTTGCCACTTCAAAAATCAATTCATCGTGCACCTGCAACAGCATGCGTGATTGCAGCTTAGCTTTAGCCATAGCCGCATCTACGTTCAACATCGCCTGCTTGATGATGTCGGCGGCTGAACCTTGAATTGGTGAGTTAAGTGCAGCGCGCTCAGCGATCTCACGACGCATGCGATTGTCGTGAGTTAAGTCAGGTAGATAGCGACGACGGCCCATAACCGTTTCGGTGTAGCCAACTTTGCGCGCCTCTTCAACAACGTTCTTTAAATAATCGCGGATACCGCCAAATCGTTGGAAGTAACGGTCCATTAAGTCAGTTGCTTCAGGGGGTGAAATTGAGAGCTGCGCAGATAAACCAAATGAAGATAAGCCATATGCCAAGCCATAAGACATCGCTTTAATTTGTCGACGCATTTCAGGATCAACATCCTTTGCATTGACGCCGAATACTTCAGCGGCGACTGTGGCATGTAAATCTTCGCCACTTTCGAAGGCAGCAAGTAAATTTTCATCATGGGAAAGATGAGCCATGATGCGCATTTCAATTTGGCTGTAATCAGCCGTCAGCAGAGTTTCGTAACCTTTGCCCGCAACGAATGCGGCACGGATCTTGCGACCTTCTTCGGTTCGTACCGGAATGTTCTGCAGATTTGGACCAGTTGATGAAAGACGTCCCGTTGCAGCAACGGTTTGCTGGAAGTGAGTGTGAATGCGGCCATCTTCGGCAATCTCGTTTAGCAGACCTTCAACCGTGGTCTTTAACTTATTCGTTTCACGGATGCGTAGAAGTGATTGCAAAAGCGGGTGCTTGGTTTTTTCAAACAACCACTCAAGGGATTCAGCATCGGTGGTAAAGCCAGTTTTGATCTTCTTAGTTTTAGGGAGCTTGAGTTCGTCAAAGAGCACAACTTGTAGTTGCTTAGGCGAGGCCACATTGAACTCGTGACCGGCAGCCTCATGAGCGGCTTTACTCTCACGCGCTACTTCACCTTCAAAGAAGTCTTTTAACTTATTCAACTCTTTTTGATCTACGCAAATACCTGAGTTCTCAAGGCGAGCCAACAGATTGGCAATCGGTATCTCAAGCTCAACGAATAGCTTTGTAAGAGATCTGGAATCAAGTTCCTTTTGCAAGGAATCACGCAAGGTAAAGAGCGCAGCAGCACTAACTTCAGTAGAGCCACTTCCCCATCGCTCAAGAAGTGAAGCAATATCTTGATTACGCACGCCGGGATTAACTAAATAAGCCGCAATTTCAGTATCGAAAATCAAACCGGCAACTGGATACGCCCTAGAAAGTGCTTTGGCATCGTGCATGATCTTAGGAATTGAAGCATCACTGAGCCAAGATCCGAATTCCCCGCTATTTACTGTAAAGGAATCTCCACCTGCAAGTGCCACTGAGTAACTGGTTACTTTGCCATCTGCAATTTCACAAGTGATTGCGATTTCTTTTGCCGCCGTGATTTTTTTACTTGCTGCGGCTGGAGTTACTTCTTTGGCAATTTCAAAGAGCGCTAGGGGTTCTTCTACTTTCTTGGCACTCTTTGAATTTAGTAGTGGTCCTAAGCGATCCTTGAGCGTGCGAAACTCAAGGGTGGCAAATAGTGGTGCAATCTTGCTCTCTTCAATTGGCTGCCAAGCTAGATCTTTAAGCGAAAGTTCAAGCGGCACATCATGAATTAATTGAGTTAGCTCTCGATTCTTGGCGATTGAATCAAGATTGGCGCGTAGTGATTCGCCGGCTTTGCCTGGAACTTGATCAGCTTTTTCCAGCAGATCTTTTAGCGAACCATATTCAATAATCCACTTGGCAGCAGTTTTCTCACCAACGCCTGGAACTGATGGCAAGTTATCACTTGGGTCTCCGCGAAGTGCGGCAAAATCTGGATACTGCGCCGGCGTTAACAGGTATTTCTCTTCAACGGCAGCCGGCGTCATACGCGCCATTTCGCTCACGCCACGCTTTGGATAAAGCACAGTGGTTTTGTCATTAACTAACTGAAAGCTGTCACGATCTCCGGTACAGATAGCTATCTCAAAACCATCAGCTTCGGCTTGCTTGGCGATGGTGGCGATAATGTCATCGGCTTCAAAACCTTCGCGTTCGAATTGGGTTATGCCAAAAGACTCAACTAGTTCGTGCAGATAAGACATTTGAGAGCGGAACTCATCGGGGGTTTTTGCGCGGTTAGCTTTATAGTCTGGAAATATTTCAGTGCGGAAAGTCTTACGAGATACATCGAAAGCAACTGCAATATGGGTTGGCTTTTCTTCCTTAAGCAACGAAATCAACATGGTCGCAAATCCATAGATTGCGTTGGTGTGCTGGCCGCTTGCGGTAGTGAAGTTCTCAGCCGGTAGCGCGAAGAAAGCGCGATAGGCCATTGAGTGGCCATCGATTAGCAAAAGGCGCTTGGTCATGCGCTCATCTTAGGTTGATAGCGTTAGACTCACCGACTATGACGCAGAACGAATCTTTCGATTATTTAGCAGCAATCCGCGCCCGTGGAAGCGGTGAACTCGATAGCAAAATGGGTATCGAAATCATCGAGGCTTCGCCACAACGATTAGTGGGAACAATGCCAGTCGTTGGTAATCGACAGCCAATGGGTTTATTACATGGTGGCGCCAATGTGGTTTTGGCAGAAAGTTTAGGTTCAGTCGGAACTCAACTTCATGCCGGTGCTGATCGTCGCATCGTTGGCGTTGATATCAACGCCACTCATCACAAGTCAGCAACTGAAGGAACCGTGACTGGAATTGCAACTGCAGTTTCATTGGGCAAAACCATGTGCTGCTATGAAGTGGTAATTACAAATGAGGCAGGCGAACGCACTTGCACTGCGCGAATTACCTGTTTTATTTTAGCTAAGCGCGATTAGTTAATGAGCGCCAGTACCGAGGTATGCCTCGCGTACTGCTGGATCATCAAGTAGATCTGAAGCTTTAGCTTCCTTAACAATATTTCCAGTTTCTAAAATATAAGCACGGTGTGCTCGTTGCAACGCTTGCTGTGCATTTTGCTCAACTAGCAAGATGGTTACACCAGTCTTATTAATCTCAGTAATGATACGGAAGATATTTGCAATCATCTGTGGCGCCAGACCCATTGAAGGCTCATCAAGTAGCAATACCTTTGGACGAGTCATAAGTGCGCGGCCAATAGCAAGCATCTGCTGCTCACCACCTGAAAGAGTTCCGCCAGCTTGGCTAACGCGCTCTTTCAAACGTGGGAATAAGTGATAAACCTTTTCGAGATCTTCTTGCATTTCTGCTTTGCGATTCTTGCGGTGGAATTTACCCATCTCAAGATTTTCCAGCACTGTCATGCCTGGAAAAATTCCGCGACCTTCTGGAGCTTGTGAAATACCAAGGTCTACGCGCTCGTGCGCTGGCACCTTAGAAATATCTTTGCCATCAAAGATGATCTGGCCCGATGTAACTGGGCGCAGTCCCGAGATGGTCTTGAGCATCGTGGTTTTACCGGCGCCGTTAGCACCGATCAAAGTTACGATTTCGCCTTCATTTACGACAACTGAAACACCTTTAATTGCTTCAATCTTGCCGTAGTGAACGTGCAGATCTTTAATTTCAAGACGCATCTGCTGGTACTCCTAAATACGCTTCGATAACACGTGGATCGTTTTGCACAACAGATGGAATATCGTCGGCAATCTTGGTTCCAAAATCTAGAACAACAACGCGATCAGAGATTCCCATGATCAGCGACATGTCGTGCTCGATAAGTAGAACTGTGTAGCCCGCATCGCGAACTTTCTTAATCGTTGCTGCTAGTTCTACTTTTTCAGCTGGGTTGAAACCCGCAGCTGGTTCATCAAGCAGGACTAACTTTGGTGAGGTACCGAGCGCGCGAGCGATCTCTAAACGACGTTGAACACCATATGGCAAGTTCTTAGCCAAGCGATCTGAGTACTCATCGATTCCGATAAATCGCAAAATTTCCATAGCGCGTTCGCGGTTCTCTGCTTCTTCACGACGAGCACGAGGTAAACCGAATAACGCTCCGACTAAACCGCTCTTCTTATGAACATCAGTTGCCGTGATTACATTTTCAAGAGCAGTCATATCGCCCCAGAGGCGAATATTCTGGAAAGTGCGCGCAACGCCAAGTGCGGTTACTTGATATCGCTTTTGGTTACCCAGTGAAATGCCATCGAAGTTAACGATGCCGCTAGTCTGCTTGTAAACACCAGTGATCACATTAAAGACCGTTGTTTTGCCGGCGCCGTTAGGCCCGATAAGTGCCAAGATCTCGCCCTCTTTAACTTCAAGGTTTACGCCATTTAGCGCAGTTACGCCGCCGAACTTCATGGTGACGTTATCGAGCTTTAATAAAGTCTTTCCAATTTTAGCCATTATGCGTTAGCCCCTTTCTTAACGATCGCTTTCTCGCGTTTCTTACGGGGCAAGAGACCATCTGGGCGGAAGTTCATCACGATAACTAGAACTAAGCCGAATACCAAAAGTCGCGCATCTGAAATGAAGCGGATTCGATCAGGCAAGTAACCAAGAATTGTGGCACCAATGATTACGCCCCAAATGTTTCCGATTCCTCCGAAAACCACGCATGCCAGAATCAAAATAGATACGTTGAGAGTGAACATTTCAGGTGCGATATACAGGTTCTTTGATGCATAAAGAACACCTGCTGCACCACCAACGGCTGCACCTAAGGTGAAAGACCAAATCTTGTATTTCAAAGTATGCACACCCATAAGTTCGGCAGCATCTTCATCTTGACGAATAGCTTCCCAAGCACGACCAGGACGACGAACTGTCAGGCGACGAATCATCCAAATCGTTAACAAGATCATCGCCATAACAACCCAGAAGAAAAGTCGCTGATTTTCTAACTCAAACTTAAGCGGACCAAAATGTGGTGGCATCGGAATATTTGCGATTCCGTTAGGACCCTTTGACCAAGTTGAATTAAGTACAACTAGACGAACAATTTCACCAAAACCAAGAGTTACGATTGCAAGATAGTCACCGCGCAACCGAAGCGTTGGGATACCGAGCAAGACTCCTGCGATCATCGCAAAAGCTATACCGATTGGCATGATTTCCCAGGTGTTTAACTTCGTAGTTGTTCCCAAAATCGCCATTGTGTAAGCGCCGATTGCAAAGAAAGCTACATAGCCAAGATCGAGCATGCCGGACTTGCCCACCACAATGTTTAAGCCCAGCGACATAAGCACGAACATGCCCACTGGATAGACCAGAACCGCATCAAAAGATGCAATTGGCGTAGCCAAGAAACTGCCACCCATAAATGGCAACAGACCTACTAAAAGAATAGAGATGAGAACAATTGCTACTCGCATTGGGCGACCAGCGTTCTCCCAAATAGAGGCGCCGAAGTCACGTAGATTCCAGTAATTACGTATTTTCATAATTATGCCCTCGTTGTCTGAACGGCTTCGCCAAACAAACCATTTGGCTTAAAGAGAAGTACCAACACCAGCACGATGAAGACGGTAACTGCTTTCCATTGGGTACCAAGGACGGCCGAGGCGTAAACCTCGAGCAGACCGAGGAATAGCCCGCCGTAAAACGCACCTCGAATATTTCCAATTCCACCAAGTACCGCTGCGGTAAAGGCTGCCATACCCATAGTGAAACCAATATTGAATTTCGTGTATTCAAACACGGTTATATAGAAGAAGCCAGCTGCACCAGTCGCTAAACCACCAACTAAGAACGTGGTTGTAATAACTCGATTTAAATTAACACCCATCAATTTAGCGGCATCTTCATTCATTGAAACTGCACGAATTGCTTTACCCATTCGAGAAAGTTTTACGAAACGCTCTAGCAAGAAGTAGATCAAAGCTGCTGCAAAAATAGTAACTACGGTATCGAGGCGAATATTTGCGCCCCACACTTCAGTCAAAATGATCTTCTCGAGCACTCGTGGTGAACCCACAGGGCGAGAATCAGTTAGCAAACGCATTAGTTCAGAAAGCACAATTGAAATACCAATTGCGGAAATCAAAGTTGCTAAACGGTTAGTACCTTTCGCGCGTAAGCGGCGGTAGGCAACATATTCAACAAAGATTGCAGTTACTCCGGCAACTGCCATAGACATCAAGAGCTGACTAATTAGAACTAGCGCTAATTTTCCGCCAGTCGCAGGGGCTGATGTTTGGGTGTAACCAAAAATATCTCGAGAGGTGACAATAGTTCCGAAAGTTCCCCACATAAAGATTTCGGAGTTTGCAAAGTTAATCATGCGAAGTACGCCGTAAACCATGGTGTAGCCAAGGGAGACCAAAACGTAGATGAAGCCCAGGGCAACTCCCGCAATGGTCAAAGACCAGAACTGGTCGATCAATACTGAAAACATTGTTCTCCTCTTACCAGCGAAACCGCGTTGGGCAAAGATAGTCGAAAAATCAAAGAAATGGGTGCTCTGCCCCTCTTTCGAGAGTCAGAGCACCCATTTATCTATAAGGCTTTGTTAATTACTTAACGATACCTGTATTAACTAGTACGCCATTCTTTGTGGTGAAACCAGCAAAGAGTCCGTATGAAATGTCGCCATTTGCAGAGAACTTGATGGTGTTACCAGTGATGCTCTTGCCGTTATAGGCCTTAACCCAAGCAAGCATCTTTGCGCGTGTTGTGTTGCCCTTGGCAATTCCCTGAAGAAGGATGTTTGCTGCATCAAGTGACTCAACTGAGTAAACGCCTGATGAAACGCCCATCTTTGCCTTGTAGTCCTTCTCAAGTGCTTCGCTTACTCCAGCAAGTCCGCCTACACCAGTAACGCGTGAACCTTCAGCAGATGCGCCCGCAAGCTTTGGGAACTCCTGGTTGAAGACTCCGTCGCCGCCAGCGAAGATCGCCTTTGAACCTGAGTCACGTAGTTGCTTGATGAATACAGCTGCTTGGCTGTAGTAACCGGTGTAGATAACTACATCAGCCTTTGAAGTTGCAATCTTTGCAATTGTTGGTGAGAAGTCAGTTGTTGTATTTGGTACTGAGTCAGTTCCTACAACAGTTGCTCCTGCAATCTTCTTGAGACCACCTGTTACGTAACCTGCTAGAGGTACAGCGTATGAAGATTGGTCATCAAAGATGAATACCTTTGGATTAGTGATGCCAGCTGTTGCGTACTTAGCTAGAGCTGGACCTTGTAGATCGTCTTTACCAACAACACGGTGGAAAACTGGTCCGCCGAAGTCAGGTGAAGCTGAATCTGTTAGTGATACGCGAGTTGCTGATGGAGAAATTAGTACTAGTCCGCCAGCCTTGTAGAAAGGTAGTGATGCGATTGTTGCGCCTGAGTATGCAGGTCCAACTACACCAAGAATGTTCTTGTTCTTTCCAATTCCTGGAGCAACTGTTCCAGCTACTGCTGGGTCGCCTTGATCGTCAATTGAAACTAGCTTTACGTTGTATGTAGCTTTGTTCTTTGCATTGAAAAGCTTGATTGCATACTTAACTGCATTCTGCTCGTCAGTACCAGTTGATGCTTCGCCACCAGATAGTGGACCCTGGTATGCAATGTAAACAGTCTTTGGTGCTGCGTTTGCTGATGTCTGTGCTGCTGCAACTCCGAATACGAGTGCTGCTGCTGAAACAACGGCAAGTGAACGCTGGATCTTCTTGTTCATTTATTGCCTTTCCTGTTCTTGTGTCCCGGGACAGGGAGGAGATGAGGGTAACGGCAGGGGTGAGGGTTGGACAAGCCCAATTAGCAAAAATCTCGTTATTTACACGCTTGTTAAATTACATCTATGTAACATTTTGCGAATTTCCCGTTTGAGGAACCGGCTAATTGCGAAGCGCTTGCACCTTACTTATCAGGGACAGCAGATGGCGAAATTACCGCCTCAGCAACCTCTTT
>Ga0214921_10002992_pt1 | contig 26603 bp, 19 predicted proteins | sample LL1505_MetaG_FD_177992 | JGI IMG/M metagenome (GOLD analysis project Ga0214921, IMG submission 177992) | Freshwater microbial communities from Lake Lanier, Atlanta, Georgia, United States - LL-1505 | ecosystem: Environmental > Aquatic > Freshwater > Lake | place: USA: Georgia | collected... | reverse complement strand
AAAGTTTAGATACAATATCTGAAACATCAACTGTAAATACTATACAAGCAAGACAAATGCATAACTTACAAGGAGGAGGTTCGACAACATCAGAATCAGAATCTGTAATTATTCCAAGTAAAAGTAGTAAAAGTAGACAAAATTTAGATACAATATCGGAAACATCAGCTATAAATACTATACAAGCAAGACAAATGCATAACTTACAAGGAGGAGGTTCGACAACATCAGAATCAGAATCTGTAATTATTCCAAGTAAAAGTAGTAAAAGTAGACAAAATTTAGATACAATATCTGAAACATCAGCTGTAAATACTATACAAGCAAGACAAATGCATAACTTACAAGGAGGATTAACAACATCAGAATCGGAATCTGTAATTATTCCAAGTAAAAGTAGTAAAAGTAGTAAAAATAGACAAAATTTAGATACAATATCTGAAACATCAACTGTAAATACTATACAAGCAAAACAAATGCATAACTTACAAGGAGGAGGTTTAACAATATCAGAAACTTCAATTATGTCAAATAGAACACCTATACGAACTATTCAATCTATAAAAAATGATATAAAAAAAAATAATGCAAAAAGTGAATCTGAGAGTGACATTAAAATTGAATTTGAAACAAAATTTAATGGTGGATCAGGTTTAAATTTATCAGAATCATCAGCTTTTATAACATCTGATGTATTTAAGCAAATATTAGAACAAAAAGGTTCTGGATTAACTGAAAGTGAATTTGATTCTAATAAATTATTAAATATAATTATGCAAATGGGTGGTAATGAAAATGTTAAAAATAAAGAAGATGATGATGAAGAAGATGATGATGAAGACGACAATGATGAAGACGATGAAGATTTTAACAAACTTTTTGAAGAAAAAAATAGTGATTGCGAAAAAAATAATATGGTAAAACGACTTTTAAAAAAAAAAGATATAACAAAAATAAAAAATATAATTGAAACTGTAACATCTCCATCATTATCATTAAGAACACCAATAAATGAAGATTCTAGTTCAACATCATCAAATTCATCATCATCAAATTCATCATCATCAAATTCATCATCATCAAGTTCGAGTTCAAGTAATAGATTAAAATCATCTACATCATCTAAATCTTCTAAATCTTCTAAATCTTCTACATCATCTGCATCATCTGCATCTTCTGCATCATCTGCATCTTCTAAAAATAGAAAAATAAAATCATTAGATTCAAATAATTCATCATCAGAATCAAAAAATTTATTTAGTATATCAAGTAAAAGTTCGGAATCAAAAAAATATTCTTTTAGTTCAGAAAGTAATTCAGACAGTTATACATCATATTCTTTATCAAATGAAGATATGCGTACTAAAAAATCAATACCATCTGTTGTTTCATCTGAAAGTGTTTATATAATGTCTTCAGATTCATCATCAATAGGTTCAAGAAATATTAATTTATTGAGTTTTGAAGAATCAAAATCAAAATCAAAATCAAAATCAAAATCAAATTCAAAATCAAATTCAAATAAATTTAAAACTGATAAAACTAGTAAATCAAAAAAAAAATAAATAAATTTAAAACCCTTCAAGATGTAATGATATATCGATAGTATTTTTTTTAGTATTTTTCTTAGATTTTAATTTATTTTTTTTTTCTTTAATAATTAAATTATCTTCTATTTTTTTATTTATTAAAGTTTCACTAATCCAATCATTATTTATATGATTACTATCTGTAATATGAATATCATATTTCTCAACTTTTTTAAAATATTTATCTCTTGCTCTATTATCATATATTTTATTATTTACATCAGTTTCTGTTTTAATAATATTATCAAATATATCTTTTAATTCATCTGTTAATAATTCAAAAAATTGAACACATGGGTTCATAATTTGATTTGAAATATAAAATAGATAATCAATTTTTAAATTATTTTTAATAATATAATCTGGATGTTCAATACGATCTGCTTGTAACATCTTTTTAGAATTTTCCAAAGCAACTGTAACAAAAGGAATACGATCATTAATTTCAGGACAATTACCCGAATCTCGTTCTTTTATTCTTTGACAAAGTTTAACATGTGCAACTGAACAATTAACATTATCCCAAAACCATGAACTTTTAATTCCTGGAGGAATAATGATTTCTTGTGTCCCATCTTCTGATCTTGATGACTTTATATTATCATTTATTATTGTTTTAATTTCATCTATTGGTAGTCTTAATAAAAGATCTTCTAATTTTTCATCATTATGTTTTTTATCTAATTTATCTTTAATTTTTGATTTAATTTCATTAACTGATTTATTTGCAATTATAATTTTTTCTAAATCTTCTATAGATAAAATATTATCTATAAATTTTTTTGATTTTCTTTCAGCTCTTAAATTTTCACCTTTATAATTTGCTCTTAAAGTTTTTGTTGTGATATAATCTGTAATTGGAAATTTACCATCTAAAATATCCTTTAATGATGTTTTAATAAAATTAATTGCTTTATCTATATCCATTTCATCCATTGCAATTTCTACAGCTCGACCAATAACTTTATGAACAATTGTTGCATTGTCTCGACGTTTTAATGTATAACCCATAATAACTCTTTTATATTTATCAGGATTTTCTTCATATTTATTACCAATATATCTTTTTTTTGCCATTAATGAAAATGGATGAAATGTTTTTTCATATTCCATATTTTGAGGAAATGGTAATCTCTTTTTTAAAAGCTTTGATGCAATTAATCCTAATTTAATTACCATCTTTCTACACCAATAATCTGTTAATTCTTCTTTTGTTTCATTATTAGTTATTTTAAAATCATTAAAATTAGAATCTGTATCTCCATATATAACTACTGGATATGTCATATGATCTTTATATATTTCTAGAATACTTTCTTTCATCATTTCAATAAATTCATTATTATTTCTATCTTCCAATTCATCATCTAAAATTTTATTAATTTTATCTTCATCATTATTTAACCATCCATTATATAGATTTATCATAATAGGAGTCATAATAACTTCTACAAATTCTTTTGCTAATTCTAACATATCTCTTCCAACTGCAGTTGTAGATGCAGCTATTTCTTTACAAAAAATAGGTGATGTTGAAGCCCCTAGTTGTCCATAAATAGAATTTGCAGTTACTTTTAAAGCTAATTGTTTTCCATCATATATTTTTTTTTTAAAAGGATCTGGTTCTTTTTCCATCATTTTTTTAGCCATTTTTCTTGCATCTAATAAATCTGTTAAAATAGTTGGAACAATACCATATGATTTACTTTTATCATTACCATATAATGTAGATTCAACAAATACACATTTTTCAACACCAGTCTTTTCGCCATTTTCTTTAATATCATAAAATACTTCTCGATATATATAATTCGGTAAATTATTATACTGAGAATCTCTAACTAGAGTTTCTGGTGACATATTCAAAGCTCTTTCTGAATTTGGATATAAAGAATTATAATCTAAAACAGCAATTGGTCTTTTATAAAAACCTGTAATAGGTGTTAATACAGTTGCACCTTCATAACCTACTTTTAAATCTGGGTCCATTTCAATAGGTTTTAAATCTTTAATTAAATAATTTTTTTTTCTACATGTTTTAGCAAATAAACTTAAGGCTTTAATTCCTTGACCTCTCATTAAAATATAATCTAATGATACATGTGATACTTCAGCCATTGCCATATTATTTGTAACTATTTCTAATTTATGTAAAAGTTTTGATACTAAAGCACAATCCTGAATACAATATTGATTAATTTTAGCTCGTTCATTTGGACCTTTTGGATAAGAATTAAATAATTCTTGTGGAGACATATCATCTTTAACAAGACATATAAATATATGATAAGGATCAGTATCAATAAAATATTCTGTTTCCATATGTATTTCAATTTGATTAGTTTCATAATGTATTTCTTTAATTTCTATTTTATCTTCATCTACAATATTATTTTCTTCTATTTTAATATAATTACTTTTTTTAACTTTGCTAATATTCATTTCAATTAAATAAATATATTTATTATCAATATATTCTTTAAGTTTAATACTTTTTACTTTTTCTTTCATAAAATTCTCAGCAACTTTATCTAATTTATATGATGTTAATTTATAATCTCTTTGAACCATTTTCATTAAATCTATTTGAGATCTTCCAATAATATTATATAAATGCATAATATTATCTCCTAAACCTGATGAACTTAACTTTTTTTCTTCAAAAATACAATTATAATTTTGTAATCTAGATAATTGGCAAAAATTATAAACTTTTAACAATTCAGCTCTTTCTTTCATATAACGCATATCAAAAAAAAATATATTATATCCTGTAATTATATCAGGATCCTCTCTTTCTATCAAATCTCTCCACGCTATTAATACATCTTTTTCTTCATGATAACATTCTAATGAACAATCTTTAATTTCTTTACATGTATCTAAAGAGATAGCAGATGATAGATATATTTCATCTGAACCGTATCTAGTAAATGTTGAACAAATTGAAACAATTTTATCTGACATTCTAGATGCTTGAGGGAAAGATCCATCAATTGATATACATTCTATATCAAAAGAACATATTTTTAATTTAGCTAAAGCTTTTGTTGGTCCTTTATAAGGTTTAACATGTTCCCATTTAATTTGGACATTTAATTCTGTTGTTGTTTTATCATAATAATTTTTTTTATAATTATTTTCTGGCAAAATTATCCAACCAGTTGAATTTAAATCTTTAATATGAATAAAACGAATAAATGGATCAATTTTTGCTTCATATGTATCTAATTTAAGTTGTCCTTTTTCTAATCCTGGTAGAAAAATAGGTTTTGAAAAAATATATGAACAAGTTTTACATGCTTTCATAGAATTAAAAACTAATCTAATAAATTTAAATTTTTTATTATCACAAAATCCAAAATGTAAATCATGTTTTTCAACAACATCGTATTCTACTAAAGTTTTTTTATATTTATAATTTTTTTCTTTAATAATATTCACAAATTTATCTATATCTTTTTTCCCCCATCTATCTGGTATTTTTAAATAAAAATGTGGTGTGAAATCTTCTACTCTAACACATATACTCTTATCATCATCCGTTCGACCAAATATTCTAATAATATATCTTTCATCAGATTCATCATCTATTTTTTCATCTGATTCATACCAAGAAACAATATTTAATAATATATCTGACATAATAATAAATATATATAAATAAATATTTAGATATAATAAAATTCAATTATTTTATTATATATGAAAAAATATTTAGCAATTTGTCCAAATACATCATTTGATGATAATTTACTATTTAATGCAATAAATTTTAAAGATGCAAAAAAAAACTTAAAATCTTATATAAAAAAAGATACTATCTTCCAAGAAGTTAAATTAATTGAATTAGATACAATGACAAGTAAAACATATTTAATTAATAAATAATTATTAACGTTTTTTTCGACCTTTAATTTGATCATGATTTTCAGACTCTCTAGTTTTAATTATTTCTGATTTTGTATTAATAAAATCAGAATTATTATTAATTTTTTTAACAATATTATTTAGTAAAATTTTAATGTTATTATGTTTTCTAAAATATGTATCATATAATTGTATAATATATGGATTTACTAATTGTTATTTTTTTAATGTTATTTTAAATTTCCAATTTAAATTTTTTAAAATTTCATATAATATTTCTATATCTGCATTTAATAAATTTTGTTCTAATTTAAATGAATTTATTTCAAGACCTAAATTATTTAACATAGAAATACCACTTTTACCTAATACAGAATATATATGTTTAGCACAAATATTTTCAGTATAATAACCAAAAATTGTTTTACATTTTTCTTGATATGATTCAAGTTTTATATCATCATTTTTTGAAAAAATATATGCCATAACTAGAGCTAAATGAATAGGTTTATTATCAATAATAGATAAATTATTTATATCATTTTCTAATGTTTCATTATTAACTTCAAATATAATTTTTTCTTTATTTGTTATAAAATCATTAATAGAACTAAAATTAAAAACTTTTGAGATATTTTTAAATAAAAAACCAGTTAAAAATTTGTTTTTGTATCTATTTATTTGTGATTGATACATAACAAAATATACAAAAAAAACAGAAAATGAATAAAATGATATTATATAAACAGATTTAATTATTTTTTGTATATTATTACTATCTTCATTATAAATTTTCATAAATGGTTGAAAAAATAAATAATATACTATCATCAAATGATTTATTATCTTGTAATTTATTATAATTTACGGAGTTTGTATTAGTTAATATATCAGATACTAATTTTGAGTTTGATTCAACAAGGCAATCTTGTTGAATCTCAATGTGTCTATTATATGCTCCCCCATTTTGTAATTCGATTAATTTACTATTATTAATTAATTGTGTTTTTAATATTTCATTTTCAATATAATAAACTATATCATTATAATCTAAATGATTCATATATATTATATATAATATATTATAAAGTTTTTTTTCTAGGTTTAATTTTATCATGATTTTTATCTCCATCTACATTTCTATCTTTAATCATTCCTGATTTTTTATTGATAAAATCAGAATTATTATTAATTTTGTTAACAATATTATTTAGTAAAATTCTAATGTTATTATGTTGTCTAAAATATGCATTATATAATTCAATATAATCTGAATTTACTATTCTATTCCATTCATCCACATCTACAAGATGTTGTTTTTTTGATGTAATTTTAAATTTCCAATTTAAATTTTTTAAAATTTCATATAATATTTCGATATCTGCATTTAATAAATTTTGTTCTAATTTAGACAAATTTAATTCTTGACCTAAATTATTTAAAATAGAAATACTACTTTTACCTAATACAGAATATATATGTTTAGCACAAATATTTTCAGTATAAGAACCAAAAATTGTTTTACATTTTTCTTGATATGATTCAAGTTTTATATAATCATTTTTTGAGAAAATATATGCCATAACTAGAGCTAAATGAATTGGTTTATTATCAATAATAGATAAATTATTAATATCATTTTCTAATGTTTCATTGTTAAGATTAAAAGTAATTTTTTCTTTTGTTGTAATCATATATATATGATTAATATTTAATGAATTAATATCTGCTATTGATGTTATTATTGAATTTATATCTGTATTTGTGTCATTAAATTCAATTAAACCAGTTTTAGAATTAAAATAAAATTTATTTACAAATTTTTCTTTAATTAAATCTGGTACTTTTATTAATTCTTGTTGTTGCTCTTGTTCAGAATGAGATTCAATTAATTCAATTAATTCTTCTGGAGGTTTTATTGTTTCTATCTTATTGCCACGTATTAAATTTATTATACTAGTTATTATATTAATTATATAACTGCCAAAATTTCCAATAATTTTTGTTAGTAATGATACAAACGCCCAAGAACCAGATTTTAAATAATTAAAACCAGTTTTTAAATAATCTAAACCACCATAATGTTTATAATTTGTAGAATTAGTAATTATTTCAGAAGAAAACTTATTAAATCCACCTGTTTTTTGATTATTATTTCCAGTCATCATATTATAAACATATTCATAACTATCAACAACAATTTTTGTTAAATCTTTAATGGTTGGTATTCTTTCAAATTTAATATATAATATTAAACCTATCATACAAATAAGATATAATCCACTATAAAACTTGTTTGACGATTTGTATATTAAAAATATAAAAACATAACATATGAGAAATATTGCAGAATTTTGTAATAATTTTTTTTTTTGTTCTTTATTATTGTCAGTTTTAATATTAAATAAAACATTACTTACATCCTCAATATTATACATTAAATAACTTCCAAATAAAACAATAATACTAAGCATCGTTGGATCAAGTAAAAATTTGTCAAAATCTGTTTTAAAATTTATAAATTGTCCTATATAAGTTTTATCTTTTTCTTCTTTAGAAAGTTTATTATTAAGAAATAAATATAAGAATTGTGTAAATAGATCATTATCATCAGCAAATGTTTGTAACCATTCTTTCCAACTATTATAATTACTCGAACCTCCAAAAAAGATATATGGTTTACTATTATTACTATTACTATCACTAAACATTGATGTAATACTTGAAAATATAGGAATATTTATTCCTAATGTTTTTAAAAAAAGAATTATCCACGGACTCCAATCTATAATTGAAATAAAAAATGGAGGTAAATAATTTTTTAATATAGAGATAGTATACGCCTTTATAGTATTTCCAAACATCGATTCCATTACACCCCCACCTTGAGTTTCAATTATTCTAGAATTATTAATTAATCTTGTTTTTAATATATCATTTTCAATATAATAAACTATATCTTTATATTCTAAATTATCCATAATATATATATATATATATATTATATAAAAAAAATTGAAAAATTTAATAATTGAATAATTTATATAATATATATATCATAAAAATGACTCAAAATACATCACTAACACTTGGATTTCCTGGCAAAGTATTGAAATTAGGATATAATAATGCTTCTATCGATACTGATAGTAAAGTATTTTATTTCCATAAATTTCCACCAGCATCTGGAACAACAAATTCACCTGTTTTAAATAGAATTGTTGAATCTCATGAATTAACATCAGATAATCATATTAGAAGAGAAACATTTGTTAATTTTCTTAATGATTCTAGTTTGTTTCAAGCAAATGGAGACTGGAAAGGTGGAGAATGGGGATCTAATAACTTTTTTACTAATATCGATTTATATATTGATGATGAAGTTGTAGTCGAAAAAGTAAAAGATGGTATTATTTCATTTCAAGGTGGTAAAGAATTTACTGGTAATGAAAATATTATATTAGATAGTGAACATTCAGCTTGGAGTTGTAATTTACGTTATAAAGATAAAGTAATTAGTGGATATGTATGTGATAAACCAATGCCTCAATATGCAATTGATGTATTATTTATTTGGGAAAATGAATTAGGAGAAAGATTTGTAAAGATCTTAAGACGAGGTGATTCTAATCCAAATCTTGATATGCCAAAATCTTTTATGCCAGGAGCAGGAGAACATAAAGAACCTGGATTAGATCTTAAAATTAAAGATGGAGTATTAAGAGCAGTTCGTGAAGAAATTGGTATTCCAGATGAAACATTATCTCAATGTTCATTATTAAGTGTAGGAACATATTCAGAACCTAAAAGAGATCCAAGATATTGGAAATTTTCAATGATTCAAGATGATACTATTGTTGAAGCTGGTATGGAAAGAGATTCATCAACACAAGTTTCAATGTTATATATTAAATCTAATTCAGATTCTCAACCAAAAGAATCAGTACCATTGGATTTAATTGAAGTTGGACAAAAAAAATGGATTAATTTAAATGATCCACAATTAGATAAATTAACTTTTATGATTCCAGAACATAGAGAATATTTACGTAGAGCAAATACAATTATTAATGATTTTAATAGTTTACCGCTTTGTGAACAAGATAATTTTAAATTAGTATTAAATTAATTATAATATATATTATATTATTTTTTTTATTTATTAAATAAAATTCTTTTATTTATCTATTAAATAAAATTCTTTTATTTATTATAAAATTAATATTTGTATTAATTTTATTATTTACTATATTTATATTTTCTATATTTATATTTTCTATATTCATATTATCTATATTATCTATATTATCTATATTATCTATATTATCTATATCATTTATATTTTCTATATTATCTTTATCATTTATATTATTTACATCATCAAAATTATAATATATATTTTTATCTTTTCCTAAATGTTTAATAGTAATATCTAATTTAATTTTATTTTTAAATAAATTTTTAAAAATATCATCACATCTACTACAATTATATGAATTCTTATATTTATATGAACATTGTTTATATAATTGAAAAAATCCACCAAAATAACAATTAAATTTATGTGAATTATTATTATTTAAAAAATCATCTAGTTTCAAAAAATCAAATCTTTCAGATGATCCATATAATGTATCATCTTCTAATTTTTTTGGTAATTGATTTAAAAAATTATTAGGTAAATATATATCTGCATCTAATAATAATATATTAGAATTTTTATAATTTTCTTCAATATATTTTTGACAGAATAATATTGCTCCACCTTTATTAAATTTTGCATAAGTAAAAAAATTGTTAAAAAATAGTAATTTTATATTTGGTAATTTTAATTTATTTATTAAATTAATTGTTTTAAAATCATCTGGACTTGTTATTATTAACCATTTTTTAAAAAATTTATAATTTTGCTCAATAGTATATTTAAATATATGATCATAATTAACACATATTGTAATACTAATAATATCCATTATATAATATTATATAATATTTATATTTTATAATAAATTTTCTATTGATGATTTTATAATTATATTTTTTATTTCTATAAATATTTCATCTTTTTTAATTGATAATTCTTCTAAATATTCATCAGCTGTTTTATATTTAATATTAAATGGAAATATTGTTATCCATCTAAATATCATTATATTTCTATCTTTTTTTTTTAATGATATATGTGATTGATATCTAATTGCACGACCAATTACTTGTCTAATTTTTGCATCATTCCAATGAGGTTCCATTATATGTATTTGTCTAGTATTTTTTAAATCTAAAGATTCAGAACCAGCACTACTAATTAATAAAACTTGAACCTTTCCTAAATTATAATCATCAATATATTTTTTTAATTTATCTTGACTTATTGAACCAGATATTATTTTATAAATAATATCTCTTTTCTCCAACTCTTTTGCAATTGGATAAATACCAGAACTTAAATAATTAGAATATACTATTGCTGGAAATGGATTATCAACAAGTTTATTAATAATATTTTTAATTTTTGGTGTTAATATATCTTTATCAACAACATTTGATAATTGCCTAGTTGCATTTAAAAATGAATTTTTCTTTTTTTTATCTAAAAAATTATAATTTATTTCTAAATCTATTGTTCTGACATCTGTATCAACATTTATTATTTTTTTATCTAATAGAATTTGACCAACATGTTCTTTATATTTATTCATCTGTTCAGGAGACATTTCAATTCTTATAATTTCTTCTTTAACAGTAGGATAATCATCTATATTTTTATTTTCATAAAATGATATTGAATTTTTTAATTTTATTTCTAATAAATCTGTATTATTTATTTTTAATTCATCATTTATAAAATAAAAATCAAATAATTTTTTATCTGTTGGTAAAATATCTTTTTGTTGAACCATATTAATTAAAACTGATAAATCAGAAGGATAATTTATTATTGGAGTTGCAGTTAATAAAATTAAACGATATGCACATTGAACAGCAACCATAATTAGTAACATATCTTTTGATTCATTTCTAAGATGATGAGCTTCATCAATAATAACAATCATATTTTGACATAAATGTATATCTTGTTCATATTTAGTTATAAATTTTTTATAAGTATAAAAATAAACATTTTTTTTTAATTTAATTTTTTTAATATCATCTTCAAAATTTTTAACAGATGATTTTGTAGTAATAATAATAATATCATGAGAAAATTGATCTGCCATAAATAAAGATGTAATAGTTTTACCTGAACCAGTTGAATGAAATAATATTAATCCATAATTATTTCTAATAAATTGGATTGGTAATATTTGATGAGGATTTAATTTTATAGACATTATATAGTAATTATATAAAAAAATTTATTACACTCTAAAAAAATTAATATTGTGTTATAAAAACAAATGATTTGTTGAAATAAATAATGAATGAGAGTAATATAAATAAAATATAATTTTTTATTTTATAATTAACAAAATATGATTACGTTTTAATAAATAAAATATATTTCATGAATTTTTAAAATAATTAAATATGGTTAAATTAAAATAATTTATATAAATGTCCCCTAAAGGGTTAATTTATATAAATGTCCCCAAAGGGTTAATTTATATAAATGTCCCCTAAAGGGTTAATTTATATAAATGTCCCCAAAGGGTTAATTTATATAAATGTCCCCTAAAGGGTTAATTTATATAAATGTCCCCAAAGGGTTAATTTATATAAATGTCCCCTAAAGGGTTAATTTATATAAATGTCCCCTAAAGGGTTAATTTATATAAATGTTCAATTAAAAATCTATTTAGTGTTGTAAAAAATACATATTATAATTAATAAAGATCAAATATGTAATGATTATAATTATAATCATAATCATTATACATTATAAAAGAATAAATGAAAAGTAAATAAAATATTTTATCATTATTACTATACAATAACTCAAGTTAGATTTAAATACCAATTATTTAATAGTATTTTTAAAAGAGCAATAAATTTAGACACATTCATTATCAATTAAATATATAACATCATCTAGTGTTGATGATAATGTATAAACATTATTATCTTTATATATAATTTGTCCACAACATATCATTATAATTGTCATTATTTTAGTTAATATTTTATTATCAATATTTTCGAAATTTTTATAGTGTAAACGAAAATTAATATATTGTATAAATATAAATCCAAGTGAATACATATTATTAATTTTTAATAAATTATAAATAATTTGTTCTTTATTATTTTTTTCTATAATATTTCTATATTGACTAAATATATTATTAATTTTTCTAGGATCGGTTATATTATAAAAAATTAGTATTGTTTCTATCATATCGTTAAAATTAAATTCTTTTTCAACTTCAACATCTTCATATTCATCTTCACCTTCATCTTCACCAATTTCACCAATCATTGTTTTTTTAGATTCACCAATTTCACTAATCATTGTTTTTTTAGATTCAACATCTTCATATTCATCTTCACCTTCATCTTCACCAATTTCACTAATCATTGTTTTTTTAGATTCACCAATTTCACTAATCATTGTTTTTTTAGATTCACCAATTTCACTTTCAATTTCACTTTCAATTTCACTAATCATTGTTTTTTTAGATTTATCAATTTCACTTTCAATTTCACTTTCACTTTCACTAATTAATGTTTCTTTAAATTGTTCATCTTTATCAATTCTTTTTTTTAAAATTTCACCAGAAAATTCTTCTGTTTTTCCTATAAATGGTCTTTTTTTTGTTTTTTTTCTTCTTTCTATTGATTTAAATTTAATAGTAATTTCAGATATAAAATTTTTTTCTTTATAAATATTATAAATATTTTTTACATACATTAAATGGTTTTTACCAATTTTGTTATATTTATAAGATGCGTTATCATCATCAAGTTCATGTTTTAAGTAATTATCTGTATCTAATCTTATATTAAATGCATATATTTTTAATAGTGAAGAACATAAAATATTATTATTAATATAATATATATTCATTAATGTATTACTTTTTTTTATATTTTCTATCATGATATTATATAATGTATCCTTAAAATAATATTTATCTGCAAAATCAATAATTTTTATTTTTTCATCTTCATAAACCATATTTCCAATTTTAATATCTGTAAAATATAAATTAATATCTATTGTATTTTTAATTGCTATAATTGGATATTTCATAGCATTTAAAAATGTATTTCCATTTAAATCTGTTTGATCTACATTATTTATAAATCTGTTCACGGATTCTCCTTTATTATATATAATTTGATATACTTCTTCATTTTCCATAACTTTTCTAAAAAACAAAATAGCTTCTTCTTTATTATTTAACCATTGTTTATTATATATATCTATTTTAGTTTTAAATATGTCTTTATTAATTTTATTTAGTCTTAATGGTAAAATAAAATATTCTGATGTAATTATAGAAGGAAATTTAGTTATTAATTCTAAACATGAATCCCAATCTTTTTGTGCCATAGAATTATTAATATATAATTTACTAACTTGTGGCAATGTTTTTATTGATTCATAAGTTTCATCAAAAAATGGTATTCTAGGTCTTGAAACTACTAAACCACTAGAACCCTGTCCTTCATATTGTCCACCAATAATATTTTTAAGTAACATATATTTATTTTTATATTTAAAATATTTTTGAATATTATAATTATCCATTATTATTATAATATAAAAAATTTTAAAATTTAAAGGTTTTTTTTTCAAGAAATTGATCTAAATATTTTATATTTTTTAACAAAAATTCATATATTTTTTATATTAATTAATTAATTTTAACAATTGTATTAATTAAAAATTGATATATTTATTATTTATTATATAAATAATATTATTTATATAATTGATGAAAATGTATTTATTTACTTTTTTAAGCACTTTTTATAATAAAAAATTATTTAATAATATAATATATAAATCAACATTAGATGATAATTATGAAAATAAAAATAAAACATATATTAGTAAAAAATATATATATAATATTATGAATAATTATATTGATGAAATAAAATATAATAATAGTTATTCAGATGAAATAATTAATAATTCAGCATATAATAATTTTAATAAAGCTAATAATATTACAAAAATAAAAACAAATATAATGCCAGGTATTAATTATGCATATCCATATGAAAATCAAACTGAAAATACTCAAAATTTAAATAATATTAATAAAAATTTAAATTTATTAAAATATAAAAATATTTTAATCAATAAAAATATTACAGAACCTATTAAATTAGATTATGCAAATAAATATTTATTAATAAATACAACTAAATATAATTATAATATTAAAAATGGTGGATTATATGATGATTGGAATTTTAATTTATGATTCTTTTTCTTTTTTGAATTATTTTGTCATGTTTATTAATAACAATTGTTGCATTTAATAATTTATTATTTAAATTTAATTTATTAATTATTTTATTGATAATTTTTTTTATATGTAAATTTGATTTAAAATATCTAATATATAAATCTTTCTGTTTTTCTGTTTTTAATTGATCTATCCATTCATCAACTGATAATAAATATTTTTTATTTGAATTAGTTACTTTTAATATCCAATTCATATTTTTTAGAATATTATATTGAATATGAGGTTCTAAATTTAATAATTGTTTTTCTAAATTTTCTAATGTTATTTCTTGTTTTAAATTATTTAGAATATTTATTCCACTTTTTCCTAATGTATAATAAATATGTTTAAAACAACTATTCTCACTATAAGAACCAAATATTTTTGAACATTCATCTTCATATAATAATAATGATGGTACATTTTCTTTAGAAAAAATATATGCACTTACTAATGCAATATGAATAGGTTTATTATCAATAAATGTTATATTATTTTCATCATTTTCTAATATATTATTATTCATATCAAAAATAATTGTACCTTTATCTAAAATCATAAAAATATGATTATTATTAAATGAATTAATATCTGCAATAGATATTATTAATTTAGTTTGTGTATTATTATATTCAATTAATCCAGTTTCTTTATTAAATATAAATTTATTTATATAATCTGTTTTAATTAATTCTGTTTGTTTAGTTAAAACATATAAATTTATTAATTCTTCATTTGATATTTCATCTATTTTTTCTATTTCTTTTATACCACTTCCATTAAATAAACTATATAGAGAATTACCAATTGATTCAATAAATGATTTAAAACTTTGTAATACTAATGTAAAAAAATAAATAATTGGATTATTTGATGATATCATCCCTCCATTTAAAATATTATTTATATTATTTATATTATTAATATTACCACCTTTAATACGATTTAATAAACCTTTAAAGATATTACTATAATTAATTAAATAATAAAAACCTCCACAAACTTCTTTAAATAATTTAAAAGTTGAATTTATAGTAAATTTATTTTCTAAAATAATTGTAATTATTATACAAAAAATTCCAATTAATATTATAACCCACATTAAAATCATAATATTTGAAATTAAAAAGATAAATATTGTAATTAATATAAATATTGTTTCTTTATATTCTATGTAATTTGACATTTTAATATTATTTTTAACAATATAATTTAATATTCCATAATTAATATAATAATATGCATTTTTTATTTTATAAAAATGAATGATACTAAATAACCAATCAAAAAAAAAATTATTATTATACAAATTATAGTATAATAATTCAGATATAGATAAATAAATATTATTTGGTATTTTTTCAAAATCTATATTTTTATCTTTTTTATATATAATTTTATTATCACTAGAATATTTTAACCAAGCAACAAATATAAATATATTAGTAAATTTATAATTAAGTATAAAATTTATAGTCTTTGTTAATTTATTAACAATATCTATTGGTTGTAAATTTTTTCTTCTTGCTATATTATCAAAAGTTTCCAATATAATATGTCCTTTATGAAAAGCAATTAATATATATAATATAAAAATAATAAATATAATAATATTTGAGTTGCTAATATTATTTTTTAATTTTGAAAAATTTTCTTCAAAATCATTTTGTATCTCCGTTCCATCAAATAATTTTAAATTTTTTGATATATCATTTATTAATTTTTCTGAACCTCCTTGCATTAATCTAGAATTATTAATTAATCTTCTTTTTAATATATCATTTTCAATAAAATAAATAATTTTATCATAATCTAAATTATTCATTATTATAATATAATATATATATATAAAAATATGATATGATTTATATATTATATGGTAAAAGTTTTAGGTTTTGATGTTGGAATTAAAAATTTAGCATATTGTATTGTTGAAAAAAAAGATAATAATTTTGTTATTGATTATCATAAAGAAAATTGGAATATTATTAATTTAACTGATGATCATTTATTAAAATGTCATTATGAAAATTGTTTAAATAAAATATCTTTATGTTGTAAAATTCATGAGAATAATTTATATTTTTGTTCAAAACATAAATTATATCATAAAATTGTATTAACTCAAAATCCAATTACTTTTAATGAATTAGAAAGTAATAACAAATGTTCATATTGTTTATCCTGTAAAACTAAATCTAAATGGGTTGATTTATCTAATAATTCATATTGTTTAAAACATAAGGATCTTAAAATAAAAAATTTAGAGAAAGAAAGATGTCTTAATAAATATAAAATATTTGTTAAAGATTTTACTATTCATGATTTAAAATTAATATTATTAAAAAAATTAGATGAATATAAAGATATATTTTTACAAGTTTCACATGTATGTATAGAAAATCAACCAACATTTAAAAATCCTACAATGAAAGCAATATCAGATGTTATTTATACATGGTTTATAATAAGAGGAATTATAGAAAAAGATTTAAATAATTCTATTATTGAAAAAATAACTTTTTTTGCTCCATCAAATAAATTAAAAATAGGAGGTAAAGTTAATGAAAATAATGAAGAAATTGATAATGCTGTAAATAAATATAAAAAAACTAAAGATTTAGGTATAACAAATTGTCTAGAATTAATAAAATATGAACAAAAATATGTTGATCATTTTAATTCATTTAAAAAAAAAGATGATTTAGCAGATGCTTTTTTACATTGTGTATATTATTTTCAAAAAAATATTAAATAATTTTAATATTTACAAAACCATTTTTTTACATTATTTCTCATTTTTCTTATTATACTATTTGATCCATAAAAAAAATACCATGTTATTTTATGAGTTAATTGAAATATAATTGCAAAAATTAATCCATGTGTAGCAGTAATTACATATTTTGATGAATTAATATCAGGTAATGTAATTAATATTCCTGGTGTTAAAACAAAGAATAAAACAATAATATATAAAATCATAAAAATATGAATCATTATATATATATATATATTAATCATATATAAAAAAATTAATTATATAATTATTTTTTTATATAATTAATTTTTTATATAATTAATATTTATATTGATGAATAATATTATCGGAGGTAGTAGATGTAGGATTAAAGATTGTAATAAATGTATTTTTGGAAGTATTAACAAGTGTTCTTATTGTAAATATTGTAATCATGAATTGATAATAAAAATTCAAAATTGTAAAATATGTGATTCAAAAGAACATATAACTCAATATTGTAGAATAAAAAATGCTTGTGTAATATTTATAAATATGTTTAATGAAATCTTATTAGTTCGTGATAAACATACAAAAGAATGGATGATTCCCGGTGGTATGATTGATTATGGCGAAAGTGCATATGATGCTGCGTTGCGAGAATTTAGAGAAGAAACTACTTTTATCATATCTTCAATAAATAATAAAGTTCGTTATTTTGATATTGTACATAGTAATAATAGTATTACTAGAATATATAAAATTTATGGTAATATTACAAATATAAATTCTTTTAAACCGACAAATGAAACAGATAAAGTATATTTTATAAAAATAATAGATTTAAAAAGAATCATTATAGATAAAATTCTCCACCCTGTTGTAAGGAATATTAAAAAACATAATTTAAATTCTTTTAAAACATTATTCAAAAAATATTTTTTAAGTAAAGATAATCAAGACTGTATTATAAATTAAAATAAATATTATTTTATTAGATATAATAATATTATTAAATAGATTTAGATCTATTTCTATATAAAATTTTTTCTGTTTGTATATATTTATCTTCATTTATATTTTGAAATAATGTTGGATAAATTTTAGATGTTTGATCATATCCTTCATTAATTAATAAAGTTTTAATTTCAAGAGATAAATTTATATCAATTGATGAAGTAACTATATTTGGATCAATCATAATTGATATAATATTATAATTTTTATATTTTTTATTAGTTTGAGTAATTATTTTATATATGTTTAATAAATAATCATATATATCAGAACAAGAATAATTAATTGAATGATTTATACAAGTTTCTAAACCTAATGTATTTTTAACTTCATTATGAGGAATTGTAAATAATGGAAAATTATCAATTAATGCCCCATCAATATATAAATCATCTTCCCATGGAATTGGTTGAAAAATTAATGGTATAGAACATGACATTAAAATAGCTTTACAAACTGGTAAATTTGGAAAATTTAAATGATCAATATATATAGCTTTTTTTTGTTTAAGAGATATAGTTGTAATAGTTAAAAATTTATTAGTTTTATTAAATAATTCTAACATAGTTATATTTTCAAAATTATTATCAATATTTTCTAAATCATTAGTTGTTATTTTAAAATTTATAAATAATTTAATTAATTTTTCAAATTTATTATTATTACATATAGAATAATTTGTAAAAAAATCATCTGTATTTACATGAAAAATTTTTTCCATATTAAATGTTTCTATAAATTTAATAATTTCAGAACTAGAAAATCCTAAAATAATTAATAAACATAATAATGAACCTGCAGATGTTCCATAAAATTTATGAATATTATTTAATAAATTTTTTTCTTCTAAATATTTAATAACACCAATAATCGCAATTATTTTTACTCCACCACCTGAAATAACTAAATTTTTTATCATATTTAAAAAATAATATATAATTAATCTTTATTTATGTTAAACTTGGATAAATTTACAGAATTAAAAAAAAAATCTCTAGAAAATAAAAAAAAATGTTATAAAAAAATATATAAAAATGTAATTAAATTATTAGAACTAAATATATCTCAAAATATTAATTTTTTAATTTATGAAAGTTCACCATTTATTATTGGTGAGGTTGATTATGATATGTTAGAATGTATTAATTATATTTTAAAAAAAATAAAGAAAGATAAAACATTTATGAAAATAATGGAAGAAATATTATTTTATGAACCAAATGTTATATATATAAAATGGAATTTAGAACTTATTTAATTAATTAATGTATATTTATAAATCATATACATTATTTAATATTTTATTAGATTGTATATTATGTTCTTCTAATATAACATTTATTTTACCAAAAATAGTTGATATAGACATTGCTTTTTTTAATTGTTTTTTATTTTTGTCATTATAATCCCTAATTAAATTATTTACATGAGATAATGTTATTTCTTTACCATTAATTATAAGTATTTTATTATTATTAATTAATTTTGTATATTCATAAATTTTATTATAATCCTCATTTATCAGTTTATCTAATTCTTCTACTTTATTTATTCTATTTTTTAATCTATTATCAGTTTCTATAGATAATACTTGATTTATTCTATTTAATTGTTGTTTTAATATATCTAATTTCTCATTATATTTTGAATTTCCTCCACCAGTTAAATTTTGATTTTTTAGTGAATAAAAATTTGCACCATTAATTCCAAATGATAAAGGTAAATTTAAATTCATATTTGTATTTAAATTTGCTTCCTGTAATTTCCTTTTAATATCTGGATTTAATCTTAATTTTTTTTTTGGTCCAGGTGCAATATATTTATTTTCATATTTTTTTTCTAATAATCCACTATTTGAATTAATTTTAATTACTAAATTATTTAATAAATCTTTTATTTTTTTAAAATTTAAAAAATACTCATTATATAATTCTTGTTCTTGTTGTGATAAATATGACAACCATGTATCAACATCTACCATTAGTTTTTCTCCTTTAATTTCGGTAATTTTCCAATTTAAATTTTTTAAAATTTCATATTGAATTCCTGGATTTGCATTAAGTAAAATTTTAATGATATCATCATTATTTTTAATTTCTTCACCTAAATTGTAAATCATAGATATTGCACTTTGACCTAATATAGAATATAAATGACGACTACATTTAGAATTAATTTCATCTACACCAAAAATCTCTTTACACGACTTTTTTAAATATTCATTATCAATTATACTTGTAGAATATTTAATAGCAGCAGTAATTGAAGGTGCAAGTTGATGTTTATTTTCTTTAGAAAATAATAAAACATTACCATTATCATCAAAATTAAATTTATAATCGTTTGCTAAATTTAAATCAATATCATAAATTTTATTTTTAAATAAATAACTAATAATTAAAGCCATATGAATAGGTTTACCATCAATATATGAAACATGAAATTTATTAGAAGGTATTATATCGTCATTAATTTTAAAATTAATTTCTTTTTTATTATTAGTTATCATAAAAATATTAGAAATATCATATACATTATTATCAGAAATAATTGTAATAATTTTATTAAATTCAATATTATCACTATCATATTTTATTAACCCAGTATTTTCGTCAAACACAAATTTAGATAATATATTTAAATTTTTTTTTTTATCATTACTGTAATTAACTAAATTAATCTCAGAATCTGATTTAGATTCTAAATCTAAATCTAAATCTAAATCTAAATCTGATTCTAAATCATTTTCTATATCATTATTATTTTTTTGTTCTGAAAATAATATTGGTATACTAATTTTATTTGTATTCATACAATTAAATATAGGTAAAAAAGTATTTTTTATTTGATCTTTAAAACTATATCCTAATCCTAAAATAATTGGTAATAATATATATTTTAAATAACTATAATTATTAATAGTATCTTTTATTATATTTATACTTTTTTCATAAATATTAGAAAAATCATAATTATTAGTATCTTTATTTTCTATTATATTTTCTAGACCTCCGGATTGTTTATATTTTTGTGTAAAATTATTTATTTTAGATGTATTCTGTTCTATATTTTCTATATTTAATTTTTCTGTATTATCTAAATAATTTTTTTTATATTCTTTAAATAAAAGAATTTCAGATTGTTTATCAACTATATTAATTAAATTTTCTAATTCTTTAGGATTTCTGTATATACCTAATTTTATTTGTTCTGTGTTATCTGTGTAAAACCCTGAAAAAAAATTATCTGGAAGACAATCCTCATTATTATTTAAATATGGAAACATACACCATTCTAAACCTGAATTTATTATTGGAGTATTACAATTAATACCTAATTTATTTAAATCATCCCATGTATAATCTTTTATATCTTTTATATATATTGTATTATTAAATTTGTTTTGTAATAGTTTTATATTTATATTTTCTAAATTATTAGTTTTTAAAAAAAAGCAACTATTAATAAAATATTTTGTAGGATAAATAGATAATATAATATTTAACCATTTTTTTTCATTTTTATCAATTGGAGGATTATTACGTAAATCTTCGACATATTTTATAAATGTTATTTCATTAATATTTTGTGTTATTATATTTTTTTTTATTAAGTAAAATAATAAAATAAGAAAACATTTATTATAAATATTATTATTATTATTTTCTATATAACTATTACTATTATTATATTTAATAATATCAAAGAACCAATTATGATTTAAATATATATTATTTTTAGTGAATCCATCATGATAAAATAATATTGTGAATAAATATTCTTCAATACCATATTGATACTCTTTTAATGACATTTTATTATTATCCATATGCCATAATGTTATTTGTCTATGTTTTTTTAATGAAATCTCTTTATTTTTATCTAATAAAAATGCCAAACCTATTAAATACATATATTCTTTTTTACTAAACCATTCTTCATTATCAGTAAAATTTGCCATTTGTACTATTCCTGCAATTGCACTTCTCACAATATATTTATTTTTATCAGCTTTACAAGATGCTAATGAATGCCACGGTGCTTCATAATTTCCAGATGAAGGTAATAAGTTATATATTTTTTTATTACTATTTTTAACAGCATTATTAAATGATCTAATCATTTCTGCATCTAATATATTTATTAAATTTTCATGTGCATCTCTCCAAATAAAATGTTTATTTCTTTTTATTAATATATTTTTATAATCATAATCAACTTGTTTTAAACAAATATATCTAATAAGTTGTCCAATATAGCCATTTGATATATGACATTCAATATCATTTATTTTTTCTGTTAAATCACCTTCAAATTTATATATATATAAATCACCTTCTTTATTATTTTTTATTTGTTCATCGGTATCAGTATTATTATAAATTTTACTAGCACTAATATAATAATATATCATTTTTTCATATAAACTAATAAATGTATAATTTTTTTCAGTAGAACGAATATAATCAATATATCTTGTATATAAACTATTAAATATAGAAGGATTAGAATCACTATAATCTACATAAATTTTAGTTAAATTATTAGCTATTAAGTTATCTATATTAATATAATCTGCAGAATATTTTTTAAAATCTTCAATCATAAACCAATCTAAATAACATCTAAATGAACCTTTAGGGAAAAAATAATTAAACATAATTACTAAATGTAATTGTCTAAAAAAATATCTATCAAACCATTTTTCATTAAATATTGTTTCTTTAAATAATGATGCAGATAAGCAAGGTTCATCAGTATATGTAGGTGGATTTAAATTAATAAAACCACATCTACATAATTTAAAATAACCATCGATAGGTTTAATACTATCAAGATTTTTATCAATCATTTGATATTTAATATCAGAATTATCAAAAAATTGTTTATCTTGAGAGACACCAAAACCTCCATATAAATTTTTAATTGGGTTATTAGGAATACTTAATGTATATACAATATTATCATCTCTTTTAGGGAAAGATATTTTATCAGAATAATTAATTAAATTGATATGACCAAAATTAGTAGGATCTTCTTCGATTATTATTAGTTTACTTTCTATATTTATTAAATCATTTTTTAAAAGAAAGTTTTTTAAATTGTTGTTATTATATTTATTATTATTATTATTATTATTATTATTATTATTATTATTATTATTACTATTATTATTATTATTATTATTATTATTATTACTATTATTATTATTATTACTATTATTATTATTATTATTACTATTATTATTATTATTATTACTATTATTATTATTATTATTACTATTATTATTATTATTACTCATATTTATAGTCATTATAGTACATATGGAAACAATTACAGTTTTAAATATATTCGGAAAAATTAATTTAAGATTATCATTATATTCTTTTAATTTTGTAATATTATATATATTTAGCATTTTTATTTTTTTAGATCTTTTTATATTTTTTTCTATATATTTATTTAGATTTTTTTGTTTTTCTGTATATTTATTTATATTATTTTTAATATTTATATAATTATGTAATATTAAAAATATTATTATTATTGTTATAAATATAATAACATATATTAAATTATATACCATAGCATTACCACCATTTAAACTATAATTTTTTATATTATTCTCTTCTATATTATTATTTTTAATCTGTATATTATTTTTAATCTGTATATTTTTAATTACATTTTGAATTATATTTGATATAATAAAATTGTCGGGTATGTAATTTAATAGATTACAAATATTTTCTCCAAAATTATATTGTTTTGGTGTACAAACTAAATTTTGATTATTATTAATATCATTAATGTAATTGTCATATAAATTTTTATATTTTAAATCTAAAAATTTAATAATTTCATTTGAAAAATATAAATTAGTAAATTTATCAATTAAAATAAAATATATTGGATTTGATTTAATTTTATTTAAAATAGATGAACTATCAAATGTATCAAATGTAAATATCTTATTAAGATTATTAAAATTTATAACATCTATACCTTCTATAATTTTTATATCATTATTATAATTATAATTATCAGAATCATAAGGTATTATTTGAAATGAAAAATTTGGTACATATTGTTCAAAACTATTTAAAAGTGATAAAGGAATATTTTTATTACCATCTATTAAATTACTTGCAAAATTAGTTATTAAAGAACTACCACCAATTTGATTATCATTATCATTATCATTGGTAGTATCATTATCATTGGTAGTATCATTATTAATTATTGACGTATATTTAATTATAATATTTAAAATTTCATCATAAATAAAATCTGTAATTTTTTTATATTCTAAAATCATTATATATATATATATATATATATATATATATATATATATATAATTTTTTATTTTTAAATATAATAGTTTTAATTATTAAACATAATAATAGAATCATCATTATCATATATAAATAATGGATATTCTAAAGTATATAAAACTTCCATTAATTTATTTAATAATAATGAAATGTTATTATTATAACAAGTTATAAATTTAATCATTGGATTATTTACTTTATCAATTTGTTTTTGATTTAGAAATGACAATTTATTTTTTGATAAATATATTACATATATTGCCATTTTTGATATATTATATAATATATTAATATCATCTAAAAAATTATGTATTTTATCATTTAATAATCCATAATTATACCATTTATCTTGAAAAACATATATACAGTTTGAAGTAATAATTAAATAATCAATATTTAAAATTTTATTACTAATATTATTTTTAATATAATTTTTATTAAAAATTTCATATTTTGTTTTTTGTAAAAAATTACAAATTTCATTATTTTTAGGTAAATTAATTAAATTAACATTCATAAATATATTATATTGCATTGCATATATATAATATGATAATATATTTATATTTCAAATTATTATAAATATTTAACTATTTGATTAATTGTTTGTTTACATATTGGACATTCATGTGTCTTTTTTAATTTTGTATAACAATTAGAACATGTTGATGTATGATTACATGGTATAAATTTAATATTTTGTTCAATATCATTACAAATAACACAAAATTTATCACTATTATCTGTATTTTTAATTATTAAATCTGATGGTAATAATAGTTGATTTATTGGTTTTGGAGAAAAAATTTCAAAATCTATAAAACTTGTCATTCTATGATAAAATCCCAAGTATCCTGAACGTGCATAACAATTATCACTTATTCTTATTTTATTATTATTTCCATCATTATATTCATAATATATAGAATTATTTGTATTTCTTGTGATTATAAATGATTTATTAGATAAATAATAATATCCAATTTGTTTATCACTATATATAAAATCAAAATATGCTTCTTTTATATATTCTTGAGGATCATACCAATTAACTATATCTGTATTTGTTATAAATACTTTAACATCATCCCAATCTACAATAGGCATCATAGATTCATCTTCTCTTATTAAATATATTGAACCATGAAGTCTATCATTTATTCTAGATAACTTAAACTTAATATCATCTTGTTCATATATATAATCATTATATCTATTTCTTTTAAATTGTAAAAAAGCTTCTTTTTGATATGATAGTGCATCAGTCCAAAGATTATTTTCTAATTTAACTTTAATATTTGTCATTAATATAATATTAATATTTTATTTTTATTTATTTTAATTTCAATTTTTTTCAATGCAATAAAAAATTGAAAATATATATATATATATATTCCATTATAATACGATATATCGTGAATGCTTGATAAAGTATTTTATATACTACTTTATCAAGCATTTAGGACGACAACCTAAAAATTCTTACCATGATTAAGAATTTTTAAAAGCGTTAGGATGACAACCTAAGAATTCTTACCATGATTAAGAATTTTTAAAAGCGTTAGGACGACAACCTAAAAATTCTTACCATGATTAAGAATTTTTAAAAGCGTTAGGATGACAACCTAAGAATTCTTACCATGAT
>Ga0214921_10002990_pt1 | contig 26614 bp, 24 predicted proteins | sample LL1505_MetaG_FD_177992 | JGI IMG/M metagenome (GOLD analysis project Ga0214921, IMG submission 177992) | Freshwater microbial communities from Lake Lanier, Atlanta, Georgia, United States - LL-1505 | ecosystem: Environmental > Aquatic > Freshwater > Lake | place: USA: Georgia | collected... | reverse complement strand
CTTCATTTATGCTTATAATAAAGATTACTATAAAAATAAACATCTTGTAAAGAAATATACCAAAAGAAGAACTTTGAAGGTTTATAAGGACTAACAAAGTCGGCACTTAAAATACGCGTTGCTCTAAATCAAATTTTTGTCTTTTGGTAGATAAATAAATATTATCCATCGAAAGAGATTAAGGTCTCAGAAAAAGTTCTCCTTCTATTATAACTTATCCATGTATCAGTTTTTAGAGTCAAATATTCCAGATAATATTATAGATGAATTTGTTCCTACTAAGTTCTCGACAGAAGCACAAACTATGTTTCAAATCATGTTTCGCCATATGAAATCCGGACTACAAGCTCTAGAAAGACACAAGGTAACTGTAACACCAATTGTTTTTCAAAACCAATCTACGTTTCCTCACGGCCATAATTTTGATTATTGTCCTGAAAAAGTACAACACCATATAGGAAAAATGAAAAAGAAAGGTTCTCAATTTACACTACAATTATATGGTCATACTATAAATATACATATAATATGCTCTAGTAAAAAAGAGAATTACGATAGTTTTATACAAGATGCTATTAAGCGTATTTATATATGGCTTCATTTGGCATTTCAATACTCTAGACCCAAATGCTCGAAAACCATGAATGTTTATCTTTATATGACGAACTTACAGAAGACTTTACCTAGGATTGGAGAACCTATCCGAGAGTTCAATGCAAACACGGCTTTTACTACATCATGTCAGCCTTCTACAGAAATGCATTTATTTAGAGAAGAAGAGTGGTTTAAAGTATTTATACATGAAACATTTCATAGTTTGGGGTTGGATTTTTCGGAATTTGACCATCGAAAAACAAACAAAGAAATTTTATCGATATTTCCTGTCAATTCCGATGTCCGTTTGTTCGAAACGTATTGTGAGATGTGGGCCGAAATAATACATTGTATGTTTATTGCATTCTATGAAAATCAAAATGGAGAACCTACCGTTCTTATTGAAAGAACCCAAGAATTATTAGATAGAGAACGTGTTTTTTCATTATTTCAGTGTGCCAAGATTTTACATTTCTATGGACTCGATTATATCGATTTATACGAACGTACTCAGAAATCACATCTAATCCGATTGAGTAAATATAAAGAAGAAACTCATGTACTTTCCTATTATATTATAAAATCAATACTCATGTTTTTCGTAAATGATTATGTCAAATGGGTCGCGATATTGAACGCGAATTCACTTAATTTTGATAAAACACCAGAAAAATTACAACAAAATTTAATGGAATATTGTACCTTTATTCAAACTCATTATAATAAACGTGAATATACCAATGTTTTACACTCCATAGATACTTGGATATCCAATAATCAAAACAGTCACCCAATATTTGGTACGTTACGAATGACAGTAAATGATATGTGATGACGACAATAAAAAAATGGGCTTTCATCCATTTCTTTGATTTTATTTAATAAAATTATTGGTAAAATTTAATTTTCAAAACATATATGTCAAATCTAATTAGTGAGGTTATATAGTTATATATTATTATCAGTATTTTATTGTTTATTGTTTATCGGTTCAATCTTGCTTCAGCTGCTTCTTCTGCCTCTGCTTCAATCAATACATCAATTGCTTCGTCAATTCTTCTTTGAAATATGGCTCCTGTTGGGTTATTCACCAGTTCCAATAATTCGGGAATATCGAGTTCTAGAAACATTCCTGTAATCTTGCCCGCTCTTTCTGGGCAAAACTTCATAACATGGTTGTATAATATTTCTCCGATTTCGTTTTCTTGGTTTTCGTTCAAGGTTTCTGTAGGTTCGATGCTTTGGCTAGGCTGTAATTTCTCGAGTTGGCTTTTGAGAAACTCGATTTCTACTGTTTGAGCAGCGACGAGTTCGCCTAATCGCTTATTGGACGCAACCAGTTGATGGATGTTGAGCTCGCATGTGCTCTCATCAACATCTGGAATCGGCTTATGGTTGATTTTGAAGATGAAATAAGCGTCTTGTTGCTCTCCATCGTTCTGTACCACAAATCGTTGTGTTCCAAAACCATCATAATAACCTTTTTGTCTGAAGGTTCCCGACTCATTCAATTTGTCGCGTAGGTAGTTCGCATTCTTGTTATCGTACCAATGGTCGAAATGAATGAACGCTGCCTTTGGATTTCCGGCCTTGTCATCTCTGACCACAAAATCGATACGCTTCACTTGTCCGAGTCCGAGTTTGTTTTGAATCAAATCGGTTAGGCCCGATTCGGTATCGTAAAACCCTTCTTCCGGATTGGTACAGTATGTCGATGTGACCGAATTGAATCTAGACATATTCTTAGGAATGATTGGAATATGTAAGCTAGTCCATGCTTCTTGGTCGAGCTCCAACTTCTTTACAGGCGAGCAAAATGACCAACGACTGACATCGGTAAGTTCGCGAAAGGACAAATGTGCCATTGGCTTACCATTATCCCAGCTCATCACTTGACCAGCTGGCACATCGACGCTAGCTCGACCCTCATTCTCTGAGAACGAATTGATGATAGACACGTTATCGATGTAATCCATCACGACATTTGCCGTGTTATAAATAACACCGGTTCTCGCGGTTGTCTGTACAGGGTGAATCGATGATACCTTGCCAATCTTCAACACCTCCTCCACCAATTTTTTTATTTCTGTTATACTACGGTACTCGCGTGGAAGTGCAACGATACACAATCCCATCTTCGCGGATTCGACCGTTTGAATCTCCTCCTGAACCCCTGCATTCTGTCTCTGTAAGCTTTGCATTTTAAATATAACTCTCTTGGCTTTTGCCGTGCCGTTCAATTTTTCTATAAAAAAAGTTTTCAATTTTTTATAGAAAAATTATAAATAATTATGATTATAATTATGCGATATCTTTTCGAACTTTCATCAATAATATATCAGATTCTGCCTTATTGCTACGTATAAAATGCGTCAATTTCGCCATTTTCGTTTCTCTCAAAATCTGTTCTAAATCCTTATTTTGCGTAAATTTGGCATGTAATGCGATACGTCTTTCTTCATTTTTACGTGGATTTACGCTACCATCATCGTAATCTGCATCTATTTTAATTTTACGGTCTCGTAAAACCTTATCTTTCGATTTGCCACTTTTACTACCCGCTATTTTCGCCAATGCCAAATCGCGAGAGATTTCATTATTACTATCACTAGAAAACTGTAGATAAAAATCGGGAAAACCCTTTTTAAATTGTGCGCCTAATAAATAATGTTGAACACTATTGAATCGATGATGGTCAATCGTAAAGGGCGCTATCCATGAATCATCTAGTTTCTTACGCCATTCTTTCAATCTATTGAGAACACTGAATTCAAGAGCACGCTGTTTTGCTAATTTTTCACCTGAACCTACACCTGCATCAGGTTTTCCGTTAGACTGCGCATAAAACATAAAAATAGCATCAGGTTCATATAAATCTCTATATAATTCATCATTCTCATCATCTTCTTTATTTCCTTCATCTGGGTTCATACCTAATTTTGTTTTCAGTTCTCGGAAATCCTTTATAATATAATAAGGACCAGCATTACGTTCTAGACATTTATTGATGACCAACATTTTCACATCATAGGGTATCTCCTTATAATTCAAAATATGTTTATCTTTATACGTAATCAACGTATAATGCATACCCGAATAAGACGTCATAATATAAAAGTCGGGAACGAAATTTCCCTGTCGTTCCAACTCACTATCGTTTAATTGACCACATTGCATGACGGAATTATAATCTTTGGCGGAATAGGACTCTTCTGATAAAATAATTATTTTGATATTCAATAATCTTTCCATGGTAGAGACGGCCCATGTGTCTGCCCAGAAGTCGCGTGTTTGAATAAACTCCTTGAATTTCTCCAAACTATCTACATCTGCTATATCACTGAATTCGTTCATTAGTTGTTGAATCGCTCGTTTTTCTTCACTCGCATTTTTGTATAATTTGACTAATTTATCAGCTTCTTTTAATAATTCATCATTCTCTTGTTTGGTTTTCGCCATTTTATTTCGTTTTTTTGTCTCCTGCATCGTACTTTTCAGGTTTTTCATTACCAATTCTTTATTGTTCAATTCGCCTAAAAAATTCAAATACAGTTCTCGTTTGTTTTTAAATGTTTCTTCGGTCGCTTCTCTAGACAACAATGCTCTTAGTTTTTCTACAGTGGTCTCTTTACCGATTTGTTTATATGCATCGCGTATCACTGCGAAAAAACAATCTCCTCCACCTTCATTATCGATAATGTCGTAATTCTTATTTTTCATAAATTGTTGAATCCAATTATCATGTACCTCCTCAGTATAATCCTGTCTTATTTGGTCTGCGACTTCTTCGGTTTCTTCTATGAGTTGTTCTGGCGGTGTCACTTTTGTATTTTGAGTAAAAACCTCTGCATCTATACTTTTTGCAGCACTTGATAATTTCGATTGGGCGGTTTCAGATGCCTTCGAAATCTTATCTGATGGAATTTTTACTCTTAATACAGATAGCTCATCTTCATCTTCATCCACGTCCTCGTTTTTTGTTTCTTCCTCTTTGGAACCTTGATATTCGGAACCTTCATTATCAGAACCATCGACTCCATATTTATCCATTATATTATTCAAATAATTCTCGGTAATAAAAATAAGAATATTTCCCTTGGTTAAATCTAAATCCCCATCTTCATCCACTATATCAATGACCTTATTACTTTCGATTTCAAAAATTCCTATTCTTGCTCTAGGTGCATTATCTAGTATTAAATAAATAGGATAATATACTATCTGATAACGCATTTTCGAATAGTTTTCTTTTCCTATGCCTATTTCTATATTTTTACCAAATATCTCATATGAATATAAAGTCGTTGTATATCCTATATCGACTTTATCCATATCCTTCGTTTCCTTATATTCTACTTCATCAGGATTTATAATTGATTTCACCATGACTATATATAGTCCATTTATAATATATTTTTATGTATATTTCGTAAAACTATATTATTTTTATGATAATCCGCCGTTCTTCTTGATATTATCCATAATATCTTTATAACGAAAAACAACGCGACTAGATATACTGACGTGTTCTTTCGCGACATATTTGGAACTTGTTTGTAATTTTTCGACAATATTCTGCCATTCGCTAGTTCTAAATAATACTGTTCTATTATACTTACATGATTCCAATACGGACTTGATTGCGCCACTTATTTCCCTATGTTTTATTTTACTAGATTCATCCGTTTTATTTTTATTCTTCTTCTTTTCCTTCTTCTCGTATTCTGCATTTTCTTGCTCTTTCTCTTTTAATTCGTATCCTGCCTCTTCCGTAATTCGCGTAATAATAATAAATATATTTTCGGTCAATTCTTCGACTTCGTGTAATTTATCTGGAATATCTATGCGTGACGTTACGCGGTCGATGATATTATTGAGTATTGCGAAAATCTGGTTTGTGTCACATAAATCCGTTTTTAATAGATTTACTAGAAATGCACTCAATGCCTTTCGTTTATCGTTTAATTTTTGATTGGCACAATATAAATCAAAGTTCGATTCCATATCGACAAAGACGATTTGACTCAATTGGTCGATATATCTAGACTGTAACATATCAGTTAAAATCGTCTGAAAAATCGGAAACTCTGTAGTTAATTCTTTATAAAGAATAGCATATAATTCCGAGAAATATTGGTTTGTGCTCGCTATATCAAATAACATTTCCGCTACTTTCAATAGGGGGTCATCTGATAATTCTTTCAAAATCGCATAAATATCGGTTCTCGTTGTTTCATAATTACTTTCAGATAATTTATTCAGACATATACGAATATCATTCATGTTTTTCTCCACTCCTTCCTTTTTCTCGATAGTTGTTGTTTTAAAGACCTTACATTTTTCCCATGTTGTATCTATTGTTGATTTACTTGATTTGGGTTTTCTCGACATCATTTTGTTTGATTCTGTGCTCGAACTCTTTGCTGGAATTGGTTCTTGAGTACTCAAGTTATTTGATAAATTGGTAATAATTTCCAAAATATCTGTAGATAAAATGTCTTCATGGTTATTTAAAAAACTAATAGAAATGAAATCATCGAGAGTATATGAAACCATATTATTGCTTTATATTCTAAGCCGTGTATTTTTTATATAATTTATGTTTATTATTATATTGATAGCCTTTCATGCAAATACAATATATATTTATCCAATAAAAGAGAATAAAAACAAATAATCTAATATTATAGCTACTATGAATATTAACGATGCTAGAGTAGAACAAGATGCGATACCAAATATACAATCTTGGGATGACCTAAATTTAAAAGATGATATTCTTCGTGGCATTTATGGTTACGGATTCGAAAATCCGAGTGATGTACAAAAGAAGGCGATTTATCCTATTATAAAAAGACATGATATTATCGCCCAAGCCCAATCAGGTACCGGTAAAACCGGCACTTTTTCAATAGGAACATTACAAGTTATTGATGTGACGCAGAAGGCTACACAGGCCATTATCATTGCACCCACACATGAACTCGCAAAACAAATATCATCTGTGATTACCAACCTCGGTTCATATTTGGATGGATTACTCGTGAAAACAATGATTGGTGGTTCATCTATACAAGACGACGCTGTTTCTATGAAAGCCAATCCACCACATATTATTGTTGGATGTGCTGGCCGGATTTATGATATGATTCGCCGTAATCATGTAAGTACAAAACATATTAAATTATTCGTATTGGATGAAGCCGACGAAATGTTATCACAGGGTTTCAAAGAACAAATATATAATATTTTTCAATATTTCAATGAAAATATACAGGTCGCCCTATTCAGTGCTACTATGCCCGATGAAATCTTAGCACTCAGTAAAAAATTCATGCGTAATCCCGTGAAAATCATTATGAAGAAGGAAGACTTAAATTTGGAGTGTATTGAGCAACATTATATTGCATTACAAGACGACCGCGATAAATTCTCCATGTTAAAAAATATTTTTTCTATTATTTCATTGAATCAGTGTATTATTTATTGTAATAGTGTGAAACGTGTTATTGATTTGTATAATGCTATGACGGACGAAGGTTTTTCTGTATGTGCGATTCATAGTTCGATGGATAAATTAGAGCGTGACCAAATGTTTATGAAATTTAGAAATGGTGCATTCAGAGTTTTGATTTCTTCCAATATTACTGCACGTGGAATCGATGTACAACAAGTAAGTACGGTGATTAATTTCGATGTACCTAGCTGTGTTCATACATACTTACATCGAATTGGACGTTCTGGGCGTTGGGGTCGTAAAGGATTGGCTATTAATTTTATTACGCGTTCTGACCGTAATCAATTACGAATTATCGAGAACCATTATAAGATTAATATTACCGAGTTTAACCCCACTACATAAAAATTTTATATTATTATATTATATGTTATGAAAACAATAAATTCTAGTAGAAAAATGAAGGGTGGAGGCAAAAAAGGCAAGGACAAAAAAAGTATGGAATCAAAAGAAAAAGCAATGAATTACGCTAGTCGAAGAGCATCAAAATCAAAAACACCAAGCATATTTAGAATAGACGAAGACGAAGACGAAATCCAATCACCTAGAAAAATGATATCACAAATACGTGATTCAAAAGCGAGACGTATTCAAAAATTTATGCGTAAAACACAGCGCAAAAGAAAAGAAGTCTTCTTGAAAGCAGTTTGTAGCGATTCTGGCGAATGTATTTCACTAGGTAGAGAAGTTGATAAAATCAAAGAATTCTTCAATGGATTCACGAAATTTCAATATGTATTACTTCCCATAGTAAGGAAAGGAGCTGTAAGTGAAAACGGGTTTATTAATCAAATAGTTTATAAAAAAGATAATTATATTAGTCACGCTATTCTAAAATCAGCAAAAAGACCAGATTCTGATAATTTGATGTATGAGTATTTAGTAGGTCAATATATCAATAAACAGTGTAAAAGATTCCCATGTTTTGTAGAGACATATGGATTATATAAATATAAAAACGAAGCGTCATGGGAGCAGTTGAAAGCAGAATCTGTAAATAGAAATGTCTTATCCAGTAACTTAGAATTATTAACAAAACCCGATTTAGCAATTGGATGTAGAGATTCTCAGTATATAGCTATTCTCATAGAAGACATACCAAACCCAATTACTCTCAGAGAAGCTATACAAAGAAATGTTCAAGACCCCGACGAATATAATTTTTTTGAAGATATGTTTTTGCCTATCTTATTTCAAATATATACACCATTGGCCATTCTGAAAGACGAATTTACGCATTACGACCTTCATATGTACAATATATTATTATATGAAGCAAAAAATGATGGTTATTTCGAATGTCATTATGAGTTACCACCAGAAGATGAGGATGAGGACGATGAACCACGTATTTGTAGTTTCAAAACAAAATATATTCCAAAAATAATAGACTATGGGCGCAGTTATTTCAAAAAAAGCGAAACGAATAATTCTTCTAGAATATACGACAAATTATGTGGAACTAGTGAATGTGAACCTGACTGTGGCAACGAGATGGGGTTTACATGGTTGAAAACGGAAGAACTCCCAGTATATTCAAATTATATTGATAGTAAAGAAGCGAATAATACACATGACCTTAGATTATTAAAACATTTTCTTGATACATTTAACGATTATTTCGAAGACGGAGACCCTGAATTATATAGAGCTATTAGGTCAATCAATTATAAGACGAAATATGGTTCTCCATCAGTTAATACTAGTGGCCTTCCTAGTAAAATAAACAATGTAGAAGATGCTTATATAAAGTTTTCACAAATGATGATAAACTCAGCTGATAGAAGAATCCATAACCAAAGAGTATATTACGGCAAACCCAAAATAGGTGATATTTATGTATATTGTAATTCGGATAAAAATATGGTATTCGTTCCTTCATCTGTGTAAAAAATTGAAAAGTTTTCCATAAAAAGTTATGTCGGCACGACAACCAGACGAACATAATGAATTCAGCTAATCGATTTGCAGCATTAAATGCAGATGAGATACTCAGTACCTCATCCGCTACTCAAGCCGTAAAAAAGGCAGAGAAAAAATTACGTGAGATTGCCGCCCTTAAAAAGAAGGATGAAGATGACTTGACACAGGAAGAACTCGACAAAATCGCTAGAGAACCCTATTGGCGAAATATTGCATATCCAGAACAGCAACCGAGAAATTCTACTAACGAATCTCAAAAAGCCAAACAAAAAGCAAGACACCTAGAGAAATTGAAGAAGAAAGAAACAGCACGTACCAAGGCCGAAGAAGCAAATCTCAGAAAAGAAGAATTACGTAAAATAACACGAGAAAGAGAAGAAAAGCGAGAACAAGAACGTAAAGAAAGAGAAGAACAAGAACAAGAACAAAGACAGCGAAAAAAAGAAGAACGAGAACGAAAAGAACAAGAACAAAGACAGCAAAAAGAAAAAGAAAGCAACAAAAAGAGAAAATTCGAAAATATGATGGAAGAATCAATAGAATACAAACATGTGTTTAGTGAATTCGAAGAACACTATTCGAGACACCATGATGTGAATAAAGCATTCAAGTCATTGTCATTGAAATATCACCCAGACAGAAATTACGGTAATGAATCTTGGGCAACGATTATGCAACAGTATGTGGTTGATGTCAAGGAATATTTCGAAAATGTCGAAAATATGTAAAAAATAATTTATCGTAATAGTATAACTTTATATGTGTAGAATTTTTTTCTCATTTACGAAAGAAAAAGGTTCTACTCTTACCCAAAAACGATTATCGGAATTCTTCAAAATGGCAGACAATGACGATATAAAAGACGGATTTGGCATCAATTGGTTAGATGAACAACATAATAAATGGAAATATATAAAAAACCCTATTCATTATTTACATGAACCCAAAATATTTGATAAAATAAATACAATAAATAATTCAAGTCGCATACTTTTAGTTCATAATCGAGCCATTCATCAAAAAATGCCACCTATTCAGTTTAGTAAAGAGAAAACGATTCAAAATACACATCCTATTTGTTACGATGAACATTATATCATGCATCATGGTGATTTACTATACGAGTCTTTCCACGAATTAGTTAGTAATCAAAAAAGTAAATTTAGTTCAGGTATGAATCGTAATATATTGAAAGAGATGGCCATTACAAACAACCTATCATTAGATGGAGAAACTGATACTGAATTTATATTGAAATTATTTATATCTAACAAAAAGAAAGCATTACAGAGCGAACATAAAAAAAAAGACATAGAAGATATAATGATACGTAGTTTTATACAAACTATGGATTTTATTCAGAAACAATCGATAGTGAATCGTTCTAATATTATATTAACTCATGGTGATTTCGTAATAATTGCAAAAATACATTTGAACCATACAGTAATTGCTCAGGATGACTTGGATTTATTTGTCGATTTCAATACGAAAGGAATTATCGCATCTACATACAAATTAACCAATCGTGCAAAAAATATGAAAAATAATACGGCGTTTATTATAAATCATAAAATGAACACTATTCGTAAATTTTCCATCCAATTTTGAGTTTTCTCCCTTGAATATCTAGTGGGACGCGCTAAAAACACTGATAGACCGTATAGGCGGCGGAATCTCATCTTTTTCATAACACACAGAAGTCATCTCAATCACACATTTTTTCTCTGATTTGGTAATAAGCCATTGCTCATCGACAACATAAAGTTTTATTATTTTGCGTATGGGAGAACAATATGCCGACTTGAAATAATCAGGAATAAATTCGACTAATTCAAGCAGCGTTTTGTTTGGGTCTGCTCTGATTGATAGAATACCAGGGTCTTCTTCGTCATCTTTTATCACAAAAAGGTCGTGTATTTTATTATTATATTCCATATTCGCATTGATTCGCGCATGTAGTTCCGCTAACGATTCATGTGGATACAAATCTATATATATTGATGGTTTATCATATCGTTCTACTTGAAAGACATACTTTGATGCAGATATCTGATATGTTAGGATTTTGATGGCTTGATAATATCCGGAAAATGAGATGGGACACTTTGATGACATAGTTATTGTTTTTTATATCCATCTTGTAAATATACAATAACTTTTTCAATTTTTTGTACATTTGCGTATTTTACATTATATTATAATACGTAATAAAACTATATGTTAGAAGTTATCTGTTCCATTACTGGAACATGCCAAATAGATAACGATGCACAACAGCGATTACTAGAAGATAGTAAAACTGCGCTATCTAAGTTCAAGTTACCTATTTCTTATTTAGACTCATCTGAACTATATAAACTATCCGAAACAGTAAAATCTGACATGGAACTTGTTCCAGTCGTGGATGCATCTTGTATGTATGATTATTTATTTTTACCGGAGCACGCTTTTGCAAAAGCCGTAATGCCACTCTGGTTGGAAAGCTATACAACAAATACCGATTTTTTAGAAGATACTCAAAAGGTCCTCGGTAATATGAATACATATAGGAAAGCTATGACAATGACTACACCGGTGCATTGTGACAAAATCGCTACTATATGGGACCTTACTAAGAACGACGATGGATTCCTAGAACATTATAATTACATAGAGTGGGATTGTTTAAAATATCTAAATTATTCGACAACCTTTTTACAATGCATTTCATTCATGAGCGTCGTATCTCCTGCGGTGAGTCTTTTTATACCTATCTTATTTATTATCGTCCCCTTTGTTTTATTAAAAATACAACAAATACCGATTTCATTTACAAATTACATCGAAGTACTGAAAGAAGTCGCCAAACATCACTTTATCGGTAAAACGATTTCTAATTTACAAAATATTTCGTGGGAAAAAATGGTATATATTATTGCTACATTCGCCATATATGTTCTCCAAATTTATCAAAACATAACATCTTGTATGCGATTTTATAAGAACATGAAAAATATTAACGAATCATTGGTTGAACTACGTAATTTTACGGGATATTCTTGTTCAAGTATGTCGGCTTTCTTGGATATATCTCGAGAACAGAAAACGTACCGACCTTTCTGTGCAAATATCGAATTACAATTAAAACGCTTACAGCGCCTTGGTGATGATTTGGCTGGAATAAGTACATTTGCCCTTACTGCGCAAAAATTCGGTGATACTGGATATATGTTAAAATGTTTCTATGAATTACATCAAGATGCCGAATATGAAGAAGCCATACGATTTGCAATGGGATTCGAAGGATACATGAATAATATGGTCGGTGTTCATGAGAACATTTTGGCTGGACATGTTCATTTTGCAAAATTCGGTAGTTCATTAGATGTATCTGGAAATAAAACTGAGTTTGTAAAACAGTTTTATCCACCGCTACTGAACGATACGGAAAAACCCGTGAAAAATACATGTAAATTCGATAAAAATATGATTCTTTCATCACCAAATAAATCGGGAAAAACCACTATTTTGAAATCTACTACGATTAATATCATTTTTTCACAGCAAATCGGTTGTGGTTTCTATAAATCTGCTACTTTGATACCTTATACGCATATACACTCTTATTTGAACATTCCAGATACATCTGGGCGTGATAGTTTATTTCAAGCCGAATCTAGACGTTGTAAAGAAATCATTGACGTCATCCAAGAAAATAATTTAGAAAAACATAAACATTTTTGTATTTTCGATGAACTCTATTCAGGAACGAATCCGGTTGAAGCATCAAAGGCTGGTCATGCGTTCCTAGACTATTTAGCTGGGTTCTCCAATGTGGATTTCATTTTGACAACCCATTACTTTTCGATATGCAAGAAATTCAAGGATTCTAATAAAATAGCGAATTATAAAATGGATGTGGTGATACGAGAAGATGGTACATTCGATTATACATATCGAATGAAACGCGGTATTTCAAAGATAAAGGGTGCTGTGCGTGTTCTCAAAGACATGGGCTATCCAAGAGAAATTATCGATGCTATAGAAAAAAGTCAATAGAAAAAAATCAATATATACTATATATAATTGAAGTATTATTTATATGTCGTCTGACTTGGAACAAGATTTATCAAAGGCATGTAGAAAAGGTACTATAACTGAAGTAGAAGATTTATTGAAACGCGGTGCTAAAACGAACAAATCATTACATACTTCAGATTATCCGCTTGTAACAGCATATAGATACAAAAGGATGGATGTCGTTAAATTATTACTCGATTATGATGCTGATGTGAATTTACATCAAGAAATGGACTCACCACTTCTATCGTTAGCATGTGAAAGAGGTAATGTTGCTGATGTTATGTTATTTTTAAATCATGGCGCAAATGTAAATATTGAAAACAACGAACACGAACATGAGACACCCTTGCATCGCGCGGTATTAGGCGGAAGTTCAGAAGTCGTTAGAATGTTATTATCAAATGGTGCAAATGTAAATCGGGCAGGCAAAGAAAATAATACACCTTTACATCGAGCAGTAATGGGCTGGGGTATTAAAGAAAAAATCAACGATGAAGGTCTAGAAGTTATTAGAATGCTTTTATCTAGCGGTGCCAATGTAAATGCACCCAAAAATGATAATGGAGAGACGCCAATGACCATAGCATTCAAAAAAGATAGACCTGATATAATGCTACTATTTATGGAAAATGGATATATATCGAATCCTTCTGAGATGAAAGCCTTTTGTGATAAATATGGTATGTTAGAAGAATATGCCGAGATATGTGCAAAAGGAAGTTCTCCGGTATCTGCGGAAGCTGAACCTATTGACGATTTTTCTTTTGCAAGAATGAATTCTCGTTCTCCTTCGGATGGTGAGACCGAGGCAGATATCATTCCGGTAATACCAGCAGAAGAATATTATTTAAGAAATACAATGGATGGACCGGGATGGGTTCGCGGAAGAGCACCCGTTATACAAGTTGCTGATACTGGTTTAGAAGGAACTCGATTAGAAAAACGTTATTCGCCACAATATACGCGAAGGCGCGGTCGTGGTCGTAGTCGTAGCCGTAGTCGTAGCCGTAGTCGTGGTCGTCGCGGTCGTAGTCGTGGTCGTAGTCGTGGTCGTAGCAGTCGCAGTCGTAGTCGTAGTCGTGGCCTTTCCAAGGATTCTCATCTAAAAACAAACAGACCTTAGTTCTGTGATATCAATAATATTCCACCAGTCACCATAAGAATTCCAATGATTCCATACATCGTCAATCGCTCATTTGTAAATAAATGTGCTAAAATAAGTGTAAAAATGGGTGCAGAATATACCAAAGCCGATACGATTGAACTCTCGTGCGTTTTTAACATAGTATAATACAAATAATTCCCTATAAATGCTACGAAAATAGGCATAATTGTCAAAATCGCAATATCCTGTGTATTTATTATGCTCAAGTCATGCATAAATATCGATTTATTGAAATAGCATAGTAAAAGAACGCATGTTAGCATAATAGTGTTTGTAAAAAAAAGTATCGTATAATAATGGAATTTACCTAGTAACAGTTTCACTACAATTGGATTCAGACCCCATAAAAATGCTACAAAGAGAGAGACTAGTATGTAAGGTTTCATTTTGGTTTGTTATATTATATATTGAACATATAATATAATAATCTATTACTTGGTAAATACCATTATCTGTTCAGCTGTTTCCTTATGTTTCGTTACATGAACATCTTTATTATGCATCAACTGTTTTGATTTCATTTTAAAATATTGTTTTGTAATTTTATTCATATCATCTAATAAATCATATTGTTCCTTTGTGTTCTCTGAACCGTAACCCGATAAAATATAACACATTCTTCCACCCTTTTGGAGAACATGCCAACATAGCTGTATCGTTGTATGCCAATATTTTTCCAGCCATTCTTCGTATGTTTTATAACGGGTTGTGCTCTGTTCCGTTCCAGCATACATTTCCAATTTATAATAGGGTGGGCTAAAAAATACTACATCGAAATGTTCTCGGTATTTTGTCATAAAAAATTTATTTTTCGCGAGGTCTTCTGAAGGCTTACAATAAATTTTCGTCAAAACATCTTTTCGCATTGCCATACCTAATTCCTGTGTTTTTTCGCAGACATCCGGAATCACATCTGTACCTACGTATTCTTTGACTTCTGGACACTCTAGGAAACCGTAGCAATAGGACGACCAACCCAAAGTGGGTGTAAAAATCCTAGTACCTTTGAGAACTGATTTATTCAATGAATATACTAAATAAGGGTTCATTATTGATGCTCTAAAGAAGAACGATGAAAATATACTACCTAAACGACCTTCCTTCATATAAAATCTAGCACTCGGTGTCAAAATCTTATAATCGATAATGTCATGTAAATAGAGATTCTCCAACATATCGAGGTAAGTCGGTACGCTTTCTAAACCGGATTTCGTCTCTTTTAAAATACCTTTATAATGAATATTTCTTATTAGATTTTTATATAAGGGGTGTTCATTATTATCCATTGATTTCGCTGACATGGGCTTTTCTTCTATATGTACTTTGTCAGGTTGTATCCTAAGAGACATGGTAAAAAATCTCGTTAAATATTCATCTCTATTTTGAATGTTCTCAAATAAGAGTTCAATATCTGATTTCGGTATCTTTTTATCAACCATATATTGTTGGAGTGGAGTATCGTGGCTAGCTGACCTTACTTTGGCCGAATTTATGAACTGTGCCAGGGTTCTCGATTTTGGTTGATTTTTTTTATGAAAATGTTTGAGCCATTTTTCTAGAGTTATTATTTCCATGAGTTCTATTATACTAATATAACAAGAGATATAGTCGTAAATAGACAGACAAACAATTATTGTCTTTTGGTGGATAATTGTATTTATCAACTAAAAGACATTAAAGAAATGGTTGAACAGGACTGTCCTTTGTCAACATAATGAAATTCCATAGTTTTACGGAAAACACTGAATCGTAGATTTTCCCGGAAAAAATTGGATGGAAGTTTTTTGGTTTTGGACATTTTAAAAATGTCCAATTTTGAAAAGTGTCGATGGACTTTTTCAAAAAGGCCCTAAAAATCTACGATGTTACCATAAAGCTTTGAATACCAAAAAAATAATTCCGAAACGCGCTGCATAAGAATTTAAGTAGTTTTGCGCAAAAATGTCAGGCGATTTTTTATTAGCCAAATTAGCCATTTTTTGACATCGTAACAAAATATATTTTATTTGATAGATTTTGTTTGCATGATTGATAATAATCAATAAAAAATTAATTTCGGCGATTTTTCGGCGATTTTTCTATTAGCCATCATTAGTAAAAATCGCCTACATAGTTTCACGGAAAATACTGAATTACATAGTTTCACAGAAAATACTGAATCGTAGATTTTCCCGGAAAAAATTGGATGGAAGTTTTTTGGTTTTGGACATTTTAAAAATGTCCAATTTTGAAAAGTGTCGATGGACTTTTTCAAAAAGGCCCTAAAAATCTACGATGTGACTGAAATGCAGTAAATACCAAATTTTTAAAGAAAAAATGCGCTGCATAAGAAATTAAGTAGTTTTGCGCAAAATATGTCCGGCGATTTTTTATTAGCCAAATTAGCCATTTTTTTATTACGGGTGAAAACCCGATATATTATCACCAATGGTTATTGCATAACAGATAACAATGTTATGTCGGCGATTTTTCGGCGATTTTTGTTAGTAAAAATCGCCGAACATATTTTGCGCAAAACTACTTAATTTCTTTTAGAGAATAAATATATTTATCCGCCAAAAGACATTAATTTATTTTAGATAATATGTACATTTACTGTCTTTTGGTGGATAAATATATTTATCCACCAAAAGCATATGGGTCTCCTGTCGATTTGTAGCCAAATGGCTAACCTTCGGTTATCCACCGATAGACCTTATCCACCAAAAGACAATACTAATCTTACGTAAAATATTATCTAGGCGATTTTATATTAGCCATCAATACTAATGAAAAAATCGCCGAAAATCGCCGAAAATAAAAATAGTTCAGAAGCTTATGATAATAATAGCGATGAAGAAAATAAATCATTTAAAGATTCACACCATATATCAAATATACTAACAATGGCTAATGAAAAATCACCTAATGATATAAAAGAGTTTTTTTGCGAAAACTGTCAATATACGTGTGCAAAAAAGAGTGAATGGTTAAGACATACTAAAAGAAAAAAGCATTTAAATTTAATAAATACAAATAAAATACAAGTTACACCACATACATGTGTTTGTGGAAAAAAATATAAACATCTTTCTAGTTTATGTAAGCATCGAACGATATGTTCTTCCAACTTGGATACCGATAATGTACAGGTAGCAATCCAAGAAGAAGATACAACTACAGAAAATGCGAGCGAAGCCATTATCGAATTTATCAAAAAAAGTAGTGAAATGCAGACATATATGATGGAACAACATAGAGAACTACAAAATACAATTATTGAGTTATCTAAGAAACAAGAATTAACACTGAAAGCACCATCTACTGTGATACAAAACCAGGTGAATCAATTTAATTTGAATTTCTTTTTGAATGAACAGTGTAAGAATGCTATCAACATTCAAGAATTCTTGGATAATATACAATTAACTGTAGCGGATATCGAAGCCACGGGACGCCTTGGCTATGTCAATGGTATTTCTAGGATTTTTATTAATAAATTGAAGGAAATGGATGTTTTCACGAGACCCTTGCATTGTACCGATTTGAAACGAGAAACAGTATATATCCGAGACCAGAACACATGGGAAAAAGAAAAAGAAGAACAACCGAAATTGAAAAAGGTCGTGAAAATAATCGCACGTAAAAATCTGAAACAATTACCAGCATGGCAAGAAAAAAACCCCGAATATGCTATAAATAACAGTGCTCAAAATGAAGAATTTACGAAATTATCATTGACATGTTTAGGTGCATTTACAGATGAAGAAGAAGAACGTGATACACAGAAAATTCTGAGAAATGTATTCAAGGGAATTTTAGTAGAAAAAAATATACACCAAAATATTTCATAATATGAACAATAAATAATAAGAATATCATCTTATTATTTATGAAAAAATCTTATAATTACTCGGAAGATGGAGTAGGATTCTTCTTAGGACGAGAATCAGGCTTACGTCTTCCTTCAGGGCGAGGAGCACGAGGAGTCTTCTCATCGCCATCCTGAGGTACTCGGTAGCGGCGCTGAGCCGGTAGCTTGGAATCTCCATCGCGAACAACATTTTGGCGGTTAGCATTACGTACTTCGCACATTAGCCCACCACCCTTAATTCCGGAAATACTATTTGCTTGGTATTCGTACTTCTCTCCTTCGGACTTTACCAAGTCAAACTCTACATATTCGCCTTCGACCAAATACATGTATTGTGATGTGGTAACACGAAGTGCCTTGTAATGTGCAAAAATATCCTTATTTGCATACTCACCATCACGGACAGTGATAAACCCATAACCCGCCTTATTATTAAACCACTTGACTTGACCAATTAATCGCTCGGATAGAGGCATAGTTACTTGCTCAGCAGAACTCATATCGAATACTATTGATATGAACTATATCATGGGTTGTTTTTATATAAGTTTCATAAATTATTTTATAATGATATTATATAGTATGCCCAGTTTAGGAATCAGCTCAAAAACCATGTCTATGCTTTTATTGTTAGCCATTATTTTAATTTCATTATCATTAAGTGGATATAGTTATTTGATAAGTCGAAAACCGGCGGTGCCTCCAATAATTACAATGATAAATAATTGATTTTATTACTTTCTACTAAGTTTACGAGTGCGACCACCTCGAGAAGGACCACCTTGTTGAGAAGCAGCTCGAGAAGCAGTAGCTTGAGTTTGTGCGTATGTAAATCGATTAGTTGGCATACCGGGAATTGGCAAATCGTGTGGAATACTCTCTGAACACGTAAACGTTAAGTAGAAAAGAGTAGCAGTACCGAATTTAGGATTTGTCATAGTAGCTGTAGAAACAAGTGTTAAACCCCAAGTTTCATAAACTTCACAAACGAAATCAATATCTTGGGCTAGTTCTCGATAATCCTTGTTGGCGGTGCTAAGTATAATTGTTTTAGTAGGCATCTACTATATCATATATAAAGATGATATTATAGTCGTTTATTTTTCCCTAAAAGCATTATATAATAAATCATAATCAGGTTTTTCATCAAAGTCTAGGTCATAGCAATACATCAAAAAATCGCATATTTTTTGATTTGTTTGCACACATACTTTTTTCAAGTTCTCCCGTTCTTTCAATAATTTTCTCGCTTGATTTCTAGGATGAAGAACATGAATAGGTGGATAAGTTCTTGACGCATTATCGTTTTGAACTTCCAAATTTTGCCATGGTAATGACTTGTTATGTAACATCAAATACATATATCCTAATGATATCAGGTCGTCTCGTCGAGAACCACGTAACCCACAATGTATATAATAACTAACATAATTAGGAGTACCTAGAATAGTTTCATACGAACCTATTCCCGTATTATTCGAAACAATTTCAGAATCCATTTGAGAACCAGATTCGATAATATGTTTCGAAAATCCATCAATATAAAACGTCGCCATACCAAAATCAATTAAAAAAAGTTCTCCGGATTTCACCATAAAATTATCGGGTTTTATATCTCGATGAATAACGAATTGTTTATGAACGGATTCGAGTATTTGTATAGAACTTATCATAGCCTTATCCAATGATGTAGGGGATACATTATATAGAGAACCTTCATAAAATGGCATGACTAAAAGTGCATAATTTATCGAAAAAGAATCGTCCATTCCATACCAATATATAAGTGGAATTTGCCGACAACCGTGGTCATATAAATACTTGAGTATTTTCGCTTCATTTTTCAATAAACGTATAGGAGAATTCACGTTCTCCATTTTTATAGCAACATTCTCCTTTGTTTTCCGGTTGATTCCTGAGAATACTTTACCGAATTTTCCGTGCCCGATTTCTTCGTATAATATATATTTTTGTTTGATAGTTGCGATAGGTTCTCGACCTTCCATATTTATTATACTATACGTAACAAATATCTAAGTAATATTATATAGTATGAATTTGTTGAAAAAAATACAAGACCAAATAGATGATATCTTGGAATATGCTGGACATTACTATTTTTATAGTATATTTCTGATGCATATAATCTATGTTTTTGTATTTATAGGTATAATATCCATGAATTCACTGTTTTTGAAAACATTTAATATTTTGATACAAACTTTCGTATGTGTATTTTTAATGTTTAGATTCCACCCATTCCGTAGTCATAAATTACGAGAATATGATGCTAAAATAATATTTAGTTCGGCGGGATTTCTATTATTTAATATGATTTTCGTGGAATTCTTCAGTGTATATACACCGATAAACATTTAAAATGGGACAAGCATCTATGATGCTTGCCATTTTAATTGATTTATCGGCAACGTTTCCCTTAAATCTCTAGTGGGACGCTTTAAGGCGTCCCAATTTAAATATTCAAGGGTGCAAGTACTCGAAAACGGCGTCAAAACCAGTGAAAATCGAAGAACCCAATAATAAATCTATTATTCAAAGTATGGCGCCGTTACAAATGCATTAAGGGCTATCCGTGGATAACCGAAGGTTAGCCGTTTGGCTAATCTTTGATTATCGACACGGATAGCCCTTAAAAAAATATCGAAATCAAAATTGAAACCGTCGTAGATTATTTGCTTTTTCCATTCTAATATTTACTGGTGGAATTCCTTTTTTCCCGTGAGTTTTATTGAATAATTCTTTTTCCTTTTTCGCATACTCTTTTTTTATTTTTTCAGATAAACGGTTTCTTTCATTTGTTGCATTAATTGGTGAGAAACCAAGTCGTCTCAAATATTTGCGCACTTTAAAGTCATGAAGATAGCTATCATAAACATCCGATTCCGCCATAATTCGTTTAATCATATCATACTCAGTTATCTTTTTCTTAATGTAACACAAGTCTAATGCATTATATAGATATTCCTTTGTTATAGTGTTTTTTTCAGTATATTCGGAATTATTATCTTTTTGACCAGCTTGACTAATATTATCGTTTCCATCTTCTTCTTCATCTTCTTCTTCGTCTTCATCATTTGTGAGGTCTTCATCATCGGGAACATCTAATTGAGTATCCACATTATTTTGATGTGAATTCATACGTGGCGGTGGATTTTCTTCGTCAAATGAAACCATAATATTATTAGATGTATCGGTTAAATCTATAGCTAAGGACGATGGTATAGGTTCATGCTTATCAAAGTTATGTCTAAATTGTTTTTTAACATTGGCATAAAAGTTATGTTTATATTCATCTTTCGGACGACCATCCAATACCCAATATCTCTCTCTAAAATTAATGCGTTTCATTCGATTTGAAAAACAACATTTCACCATTAAATAAATGACTTCTGTAATATAATTGACTTGCTCAATACTACCCGTTGATTCATATGTATTCAACTTCGATTGTAAATCGAGATAACAATAATATTTTTTGAGTAATATGGTTTCATTCTGTATATTTGTATAATAAATTTTTTCGAACTCAGCACCAAAATCTTGGTATTTCTTCAAAGAATCGTAATTCAATATAGCTTTATCTTTCAATTTGAAGAAGGTATTAATAATCGATAAAATGAAGGAAATGAATAATATATAAAACAGCTGGTCTTTTGATAAGTAATTACTTTCTGTACCTGTTTGTCCAGCAGACATGGCAGTAAATAGCGTAATCGTAAAATTAATAGGTGTCGAAATATAATTCCAGAATGCGGCATTGATATATTTTTTCCAGATTTGTCGTCCAATTTTCAGATTTAGGTTTTCTTGGAGTGTGAGCATGGTACCCCAAATAGGCTTGGTATTATCAATATATTCTGTTCTATTTTGTAAGTCAGATACAGCGTAATCGCCATTATTATTGTTCTTGATATTGTCTAATAAATCGGCTTTTGCCATTGAATCTAAAGTTAAATGCATAAATATTTGTGTTATATACTAATATTATGATAAAACAATCTAATATATTTACTTGTAAAATACATTAGAAACAATACACTATAATATAATAGATATGAACAGTGATGAAATAAACGAAATATTCGAAAGGGCGAAGAAAGACCCTACGCTATTTTCAACCATGGATATTGAGAACTTATTAGAAACAATAGAAAATGAAAAACATGATTATTTAGAAAACAGAACAATGACGGATATTGCTAATGTAATAATGGAGCAATTAGAAGAGCTGAAAATGAGTCCTATAGAAATCGAAAAAACATATCAAAAATTACTAGGATATCGAATGGTAGATGAAATACATGAATTACATAAAGGGAAACATGTTCGATGGATAAGAACCGGCACAAATGGACAATATAACACCCCTGCTCGTTTGACGAATGGTGGTATTGTGGTGGATATAAAATTTTTAGATTCGGGTGTGCAGGTTTTATGTTTGAATTCGCAACAGAGGTTTATGCAATATAAATTTGATGATTGTATAACATTTCAAAAATTATCTACAGAAGAACAACTTATACTTATGGCGTATGAATATATATCATAAATTTCTTTCGCCTTTGGCTGTCGGTGTAAATCTTCGCCGGCATAATGTCTATTGGTCGATTATCGACCTATGACCCATATTCTTTGAAAAAGAATGAAAGGAACGAAGGATAAATATATTTATCCACCAAAATACAATAATATCTCTATATATAGTAACCATAAATATGAAAACACGAAAATTAAGAAGATATAAGAAAAGTTTAGGTGGAACAAATGAAAAGGAAAGAGAAATAATAGAAGAGGCGAAAACTAATATAGTGAAAAACAAGGAAGAAATAGTAAATACAAACAATGGCATTATAAAAAGTTTTACTGATGAAAATATTAAAAACTTATCATTTGACGAAAAACAGTACGACACAATTGATACTACAATAAAACGAAATTTGTTAAAAAGTCATAATAAACAGCTTATCAGTAATTATATTCGAGAAACAGTAAATAATAGATTAAAAAATGAGACAACTAAAAAAGCATTGAGATATTCGTTTGGCGAACAAAAGAAAGAATGGTCAAAAGTATGTAATAGGGGGGTTATTTTCAAAAAAGAATGTGGTGAAACATTGAAAGATATTATTACACGTGAAATAGAAAGTACAATATATATGTTAAGACTGATTTTCAAGAGTATAATTTCTATAGAGAATACTATTGAATCTTCGAACATATTCATATTAAATGATAAAGATGCAAAGCTAACCGGCTTATGGAAAGACGATAGTCAATTTATAAATTTAAATATTACACAATATAAACCGCGTCTTATTATGGGATTTGGACCAAGTGCATCTGGTAAAACATATAATGCAACACAAATTATTAATATATTTACACAATTAGATAAAGATTTTCCTAAGGTATTTTTATCGATAGATGGTGGTATTGCAAGAGAACAGAGTATGGCTTATCAAACTATTGTATATGATTTACTGAGCGAAGGGGTTCTAGGTTTATCTGGTCTAGTAACGGGAATACAAACGTTTAGTATATTTAATTCTGATAAGGTAAAAAAACAATTGATTTCATATTTAGCGAGTCAAACGAACAAGATGAGTTTATATGTACCTGAAACATTGGGAAGCTGCTTACATGTTGGCTTTTCACCCTTCGATTGTCGTCCAAAGTACAAAAAATACATAGACTATACAGGTGACAATCAATGGATAGGTCTGAATATTTGGCAACACAAAGAAGGCGGTAATTGTACATTTGCGGATGAATTTAAATGTGAAGGTTGCAAAGAAAGTGGAGAAAAACGCGAAATAAAAGAAGGGAAAAAATACAGTGGTAGTCAATGGCAAACATCATACAATAATGGCCAAAGAGAGATGTTAACAGCAGTAGGTGGTAGATATGAAATACATAATACTGGTGGAAAGAAGACGAACGGTATCTTAAATAAGAATACATTTATCGACCATACGAATTATAGTAAGGAAGATGATAGGCGAGAATTGGAAAAAAAGATAAAAGAAATAGGTTGGCGGTATTGTAATAATAGTCTCGCCAATTGTAGCACAGGTAATGAAAGCGTGAATATCGTTAAATATGATACGAATCACGTAGTATTTATAAAAGATATTTTAGACAAGATGTTTTTGTAATATATGATATATATATTATATATATCATATATTATAAACGGTGATGATAGGAGCAGACGTAATATTTTCATATTGGATATTTGTTTGGTTTTTACTATATATTTTATTTCCACAATCTATTCCCAGTCCATTATTAGCGTTAGGAATAGCTCTGATAATAAATATTAGCGAACTGATTTATTTCATAAAAATAAATCTTCGTTTCATAATAATTATTAAACATGTACTAATGATGCTAATGATAAAAATAACTCCTATGGCGATTATTTACTATTACTATAATAAACAAATCAGATGGTGTGATGATTTGATAACAACCACCTTTATATTCATATTATATAACATATATTTATTTATGAAAGGAACTGATTTTATACAAATAAATAAAAAAATTATACACTCGATAGAAAGCGACGATAATCAAACGCCATTATTCAAAGTATTTGACTTAGTATACAAATCCATCAAATCGTAGCCCACATTTTTCGCGTCTGTCGTCCCAGTTTCGTTTTCAACTTTGCTTTTTTCGTTCTCGATTTACGTATTTGTGTTAAAAAAACAAACTCTTTAATATGATACATAAGACGTTGCGTTACATAAATATCGGTTTCTAATTCTTTAAAAGTAGGAGAACCTTGTAACATTCGGCCTTGATTTTCAAAAAAAACCATCAAATAGTTCGACATAGATGATTGACGACTTGCGAATGTTTCTACATATCGATTTACTATTTGTTTTGTAGAAAGATGGTGATAATAAGAACGTGGCTGTATATAATAAACGCGCTCAGAATTCATACCAGAATAATAGTTATTATCGATAAAACAAATCTCCGTGTTTGTAGGTAAAAGCGTACATCGAATGAAATCACTATGAATTTTTCGGTTTGTAGTACGCGCGGGTTCAATTATTTCATTATTAATTTTAAATGCACAGATGACTCTATCAAAAAAGGGTTCATCTACCAATAATTTATAATCAAAATAACGTGTAATATTACTTATCCATGTAGGATGCTGACATTGATTATTTGTATAGAGATAACAACGCATAAAAGAAGACCGTTTTTTCAATAAATATGCCAAAATGGGAAGGATGCCGTAACGTAGAAATTCGGGGAATAAATCGAGAACATCATTGAAATGTGGTACAGCAACCATGTGACTGTATGCTTGTATTGCAGTCCATAATATATATAAATCATTAAAGGAACCTAGAGTTTCGTCCAAATCGAATACAATCGCCTTGGAAGTACGTTTATACTTAGGTTTCGCATAGTATTTGTCTTTATATACATCAAGATACTCTTCTGAATTTTCCCGACTTAGTTCTTGTGGTGTATCGATATATACAGAATCTAATGAATCACATGAACTAAAGTCACTAAAATAATCCATAATATTATATAGTTCCAAGTCATATAATATTATACTAATATATTGATTTTGATAATTTTCAATTATATACGTTATTTGCCGGTAGAACCGAATCCACCTGTTCCACGTTCTGTGGTAGTTAATGCAGGTTCATCTACCAAAAGCACGAAAATAGGACATAAAGTAGGATGACATAGTTGAACTAAACGAGTATCTTTTTCGACAACATAGATAGGTTCTTCGTCGTCAACCACATTAGGTGGCGTTAAACATCTAAACGCGCCAATAATAGACCCCCTATATCCGGCATCAATCACACCTACGTGATTTGCAAGCATAAGTGGCGTCTTTGAAATACTCGACCTAGGATACATTAAAAATGCGGTCGATGTAACGAAATCGCGTTCAACGTTACAATATAACATCTCGGTTTTGATTTGCATATCAATAAATTTGGTATCAATTGTGCTAGTAAATTCCTGTTCCTCTGGAACATAGACATCGAATCCGGAATCAACATATAGATTAGATAATATCTTTTTGTTATGGTCTCCTACACGCTTTACATATTCAGCCTTTAAGTTATCATCCGGAATGGCTAACTTCAAAATACAAAAATTGGTGGAAGTACTTACGTAATTATTTTTGAGATTCATATAGGCGCTACGGACATAAGGGTCTTGTAAAAAATTCATTATAGACACGAATACAATATATATATGACACCGTTTATATTGATTTTTATGTTATGTTTTTTTACTACGACTACGAGAACTACGAGAACTACGACTACGAGAACTACGACTACGACTACGAGAACTACGAGAACTACGACTACGACTACGAGAACTACGAGAACTACGACTACGACTACGAGAACTACGAGAACTACGACTACGACTACGAGAACTACGAGAACTACGACTACGACTACGAGAACTACGA
>Ga0214921_10002989_pt1 | contig 26616 bp, 31 predicted proteins | sample LL1505_MetaG_FD_177992 | JGI IMG/M metagenome (GOLD analysis project Ga0214921, IMG submission 177992) | Freshwater microbial communities from Lake Lanier, Atlanta, Georgia, United States - LL-1505 | ecosystem: Environmental > Aquatic > Freshwater > Lake | place: USA: Georgia | collected... | reverse complement strand
CAATACCTAATGCACTTAATCCTCCTAATAATTTACCCCAATTTCTACGTAAAAATCCTTGTTGTTGTGCATTTGCATTTTGATCTAAATTTGCATTTGCATTTGCATTTGCATTAACATTTGCATCTGTATTAACATTTGCATCTGTATTAACATTTGCATCTGCATTAACATTTGCATTAGTATTAGCATTAACATTTGCATCTGCATTAACATTTGCATTAGTATTAGCATTAACATTTGCATTAGTATTAGCAATAACATTTGCATTAGTATTAGCATTAACATTTGCATTAGTATTAGCATTAACATTTGCATTAGTATTAGCATTAACATTTGCATCTGCATTAACATTTGCATCTGTATTAACATTTGCATCTGCATTAACATTTGCATTAGTATTAGCATTAACATTTGCATTAGTATTAGCATTAACATTTGCATCTGCATTAACATTTGCATTAGTATTAGCATTAACATTTGCATTAGTATTAGCATTAACATTTGCATTAGTATTAGCATTAACATTTGCATTAGTATTAGCATTAACATTTGCATCTGCATTAACATTAGTATTAGCATTAACATTTGCATTAGCATTAGTATTAATATTAGCGTCAGTGTTAATATTAGATATATTAGCATCAAAATCAGCTCCTATATTAGCATCAAAATTAGCATCAAAATTAGCATCAAGATTAGGATTAACATTAATGTTTGGGTTAATATTAACATTGGGATTAACATTGACATTAGGAATTGCCCTAATATACATATAATTACTTGATATTTCAAAAGGATATATCATTTTTAATTAAAATAGAAGAAAAAATAATAAAAAAATGTTTCAATTTATCTTTTATTTATAAATAAAAGATAAATGCCTTGGTGGGTTTATGCAATATTAATTTTAATATTATTGGTTTGTGTTGAAAGAGAACATTTTGATTTATCAGCTGCTTTTATAGATTTGGCAACTTATGATTCATTAGATAGATATATGTATCGTTCATTTATAAGATTAGTTACGAATAAAGTAACTCATTATTTAAGAAAAAAGAAGATAACTCCTTCAGATATTATTAATCAAGAAGAAGAACAACGGATAATAGATGAAGAAAAACATTAATTAAATTGAGAGTATTTGACAGCAAGATTTGCAAATAATCTAAACCACTTCCATAAATTATCCTTATCTTCTTGATTTAAGTTTGGAGAAAGCCAGATATTTCTAAAATAATTGACTTTGTCGTTAGCAATGCCTTCAAAAAGGTCAGTAGATTCTAAGAAGAAACGTTCATCTCTTGCTTTAATCATATCAACATAAGGAAGAATTCTATCAGAGAAGATTTTCATTGCTTCATCGATAGGAACTTGGTCACTTAATAAAATCTTTAATAAAACAAAGTCACCTTCCTTTGGGAATTGTTCAATAAGATTTGATAAAAAATCTAATAAATTTTTCTTAAACATAATTAAAAGTTCAGTCTTAGACATACTTCCTCCTCTAAGACGTAAAACGAGATGTAACGTTGATTCTTTTTGAATATTATAATCGGCTAAACTTCTACCGTCTTCAAGTTGTTTTCCTGCGAATATTAAACGTTGCTGGTCAGGTGGGCGTACCTGCCTAAAAGTTTCCAATTAGGACTGGACTATACCTTAAGCTATCATTGAAGATTGCTAATCTTCTCAAACCGACCTCCATCTAGTCTCTGAACCTTCTCCATATTCTTGCATAACGAATTTAGGAGCTTGGATGCGGATTGCCCAATCTTTAGTTTTATTACTATTGGAGCCAGCAGTTAACTGGGTTCTTTTTATTTTTTTCAAAATAAAAATAGTAACTAAAGCTCTAAGGGTGTTCCCGCAATTTGAAGGTCTTGCCAATAATAAATTATTGACTAGTATCTGTATTTATATGTTCTGATTTAAAATGCCGTGTTCTTCCAGAAGGAGAAGCATATTCTTTTTCACATAGTTTACATTTAAATTTTCTATCTAGTTTTACAAGTTGATGTTTTTAATGCTTTTTCTAGAGGAGTTACGTCATTTTGAGATATAGATAATCTTAATCTATTATTATTACTTATATCATTAGAAATACTTCCTTCGCCTTCATAAAATCCGGCCATCCATATTTTAAAAATATCATTGTTCATTTTATATTGTAAAAATACATATTTAAATCAGTTTCATATTAAGGATAACAAACATTTTTCTATATATAGAGCCTTAATGTATATAGTGTGATACTTTTCGGCACCATTACAAGTTAATGCCTTCCTTATCTTGAATCTTTGCTTTAACGTTTTCAATAGTATCAGAAGATTCGACATCAAGAGTGATAGTCTTACCAGTTAAGGTTTTGACAAAAATTTGCATACTCATATTTTATTTATATTGTAAATATTAATATTTTAAATTATATTTAGAAACATCTTTTAAAAAAATATCTTTTTTATTTATAATAAATAAAGAAGAATGTTTACAAAAAGTGCATTAAAAGTTCACAAAGGCTCTGGTGTAAACCTTGTTGGAGCAGATAAACCATTTATTTATCGTGATCCTCCAAAGGCTATTTTTACCAGAAAGAAAGAACGTGTTGAAATGGGTGATGTTAACTATATGCTTAGAACTGACTCTCCTTACGGAGACCCTACAAGACTTAACGATGGTATTGCTGTTTATGCTAGAGGTCGTAATCCTATGGTTAAAGTTGATTATGGTGCTGGACAAGGTGCTAAAACTGCGTACAAAGTTGATGTTGTTAGACCTCCTCTTATGCCACTTGAAACACTTCAACCTATTAGTGCTCCAAGAAGTCATCAAAATTATGCAATTGCTACCAATCCAGGAAATGCTCCAATTTCTGTTGCTGGATTTTATGATAGAACTCAGGTTAAACAAGTTGCTATGGTTGAACGTAACGGTGGTTTAATTCGTTCTAATCCTTCTGTTTATACGGCAGCATCAGAAGAAGTATACGAAAGAGAAAACTTTAAAGAAGCGGCTGCTATTACTACTAAATTATCTGCTCACAATATTATGGCAAATACAACTCTTATGGGAGGTACAAATATTAAGGGAGATGTTGATAAGACAAAGATTAAAGATACATTAATTAAGGCACTTGGAACTAACTTTAGTGGTATTGTTTTATACGATCCAAAGACAAATACTGCTATTAATGTTAACGCAAATATTAGAGAAAAGAATTACATGGCAGTTAATGCAGCCTTTAGCAAACCTATTGTTGTTAATACCCCAGATGGAAAAGAAATTAAACTTAAGGATTATACTTATTCTTTAGTTCAAGCTAATATGGGTAATAGTCAATTAATTATTCAAGTTGACCAACCAGATGTTATATTAGATAGAAATGTTCCATTATATTCTTTAGCTACAAATATTAAGATGGAAACAGGATATAATGAAGGTGGTCAAAGAGAAACACAAGATAAAATTTCATTAGATAAGTTAAGTAATTTTGGAGAATATACAGATAGAGTGTCAAGACCATATTATAATCCAGATGTTCAGATTCCAGTTGGAGGATTTTTTAAGAAAGGACTTAAGATAATGTAAACCAATATTTTAAAAAAATATTATTTTTAAAATATTTAAATTTTATCAGTGCAGAGACCATCACATGAACTAACTGGAGTAAATTTTGCTAAAGTATGATGTAAAGTATTACCTAAAAAGATATTACGTTGATGTCTACTGATGTTATGAGATAAAACAAAACTACGTTTTTTTAGACTATAAGTTATATGTCCTTTCTTTTGATATTTTTTTGAACTTTTAGAATACTGTTTTTTACTGCGTTTACTAGAGTGTTTTTTACTGCGTTTACTAGAGTGTTTACGATAACTTTTTTTTGATGACTTTTTACGTTGTTTAATAGAGCTCATTTAATATAATAATACTATAAAAAAATAGAAATAATTTTAAAAAAGTTTATTGAGAATTAAAAAATATCTTTATATAATATAATATATGGAAGAGAGAGGAGAAATAAAAGAGAATCTTTCCAGTGACGGAGAAGATTCAGACGAACAATCAGAACACGATGCTGGTTTATACGATAAATTTTCAAGTTTTCGTCTTCAGAATAATGAAGAACGACCGTTTAGAGATTATTGGCATAAAAAAAATAATTATAAAAGAGGTGCATATATTTTAGCGATTATATCAACGTTAAAATTTCTAAAATATAATGCAATTAAATTAACAAATGGAGTTTATATGATAAAAAAAGAATATGATGGAACTCCAACGAAAGAAACTTGTGCACTTTTAGGAGTGCCTGTTAAAATGATTACTGATTTTTTAATAGAAGATTCAGAATTGGTTATTAATCTTAAAAATTGTGAAGAATTAAGTTATATTGATGATATAAGTGAATTAACTACAAAATATATTTCTAAAGCATTACATAAATTTTTGCCTTATTTTAAAGATTGTAGCCCTACAGAACTTGTTTTATTAAATATTGAACCAAGAGGATTTGGAAGATATGTAAGAAAATATCCAACTCCAAGAATAACAATTCCAGGAGGAAGAATGGAATCAACTGACTTATTTAATTTTGAATCTTGTGGGTTTAGAGAGTTTAAAGAAGAGACTGGATTAGATATAACTTGTTGTCATGAAAAAATAAGTAGAGAGAGAATTAGAAGTAGTAAACGTTTTACACATTTATCATCGTTTCAAAGACGATTAAAAGTATTACCATTTAAAAAACAACAAGAACTTTTAACAAAGTTCGAAAATATGTATTATCTTGTAAAAATTAAATAATTTTTATTATGTATATAATAAAAATTTTAATAATAACCTAATATTGTCTCTATTCCTGATACCTTATCTCCTTTTTTAACACTTAAATTAAATCTATTAGCATTTGGAATAATAATATCAACTCTTGAACCAAAGTGAATCATTCCTAAAAATTCCCCAGTGTTAATTTTAGTAATTGGTTTATTGAAATAACTAATTCTTCTGACTAAAGTTCCTGCTATTTGAAATATTTTAAATTCTCCATGTTTATTTAAAATGGTATGTATTGCTTTTTCATTTTTATTGCTTTTATTAACTTTATAAGCAAGTTCATATTTTCCAGTATTATCATATAAAATATTTGTTAAAATTCCACTTATAGGGTATATTTGATAATGAATATCAAAAGGTGATAAAAAGATAGGTATTCTAATTGTATTATCTTTATTATAAGTTATATCCATAATTGTTCCGTACCCAGGAGAGTAAACTATATCTTCGTTATACTGAATAATTTTGAGAGTAGGTTTTCTATAAAAAAATATTAAAAATAACAAAATTGTTAAAAACGAGTAATATAACATTTTTTATTATATATATGATAAAAAATAAACTTAAAAGGTTGTAATTATTTTTATAATAAAAATGATTACAAATAGCGTAGGAAATCCAAATAGATTTGGAGTTAGAACAAATGCAAATGTTCCTGTATTAATGCAACAATATGCAGCAATGACTCAACCTGGCGCACAAGGAGAAAAAGGAGAGCAAGGACAGAGAGGAGAAAAAGGAGAGCAAGGACAGAGAGGAGAACAAGGTGATAAAGGAGAAAGAGGAGAACAAGGTGATAAAGGAGAAAGAGGAGAACAAGGTGATAAAGGAGAAAGAGGTGAACAAGGTGATAAAGGAGAAAGAGGTGAACAAGGACAAAAAGGAGAAAGAGGTGAACAAGGAATTCAAGGTGATAAAGGAGAAAGAGGTGAACAAGGAATTCAAGGTGATAAAGGAGATAGTCAATTTTCTTTAGACGAAGAAGATAATACAGTTTTTACAAATTTAACTACAAAGATAGGAGATATTACTTTACATAACAACGGAGAAGTATATTGTAAGTCAATTAACGTAGAACAAAATTATTTTATGTTTAATAATGAAATTAATAATGATTCATCAATTTGTTTGTCAGATATTATTGAAAATTTAACATATAGACGAGGAATATGTAAACTTAAGTTATTAGTTTGTGAAAATGAATCAGGACATAATTATTTAGAAGATGATATTGTATGTACTATTACAGATGGTGATATTACCGGAGTATCAAGTAAATATAATTTTGATGGATTAACTATTTCATGGAATAATATATTAAGAGAAACAGAAACAGCAAGAATGTTTTTTGAAGTTTATTTAGTTTAATTAAGTTTATTAGAGTATACTTTATATGATAAAAATAATCCAAAAAAGTTTTTAGAAAATAAGTCTAATATGTTATATGAAATATTCTTAGGAACATATGAAAATAAAGCACTAATTCCATACATACTCCAAACTATAAAAAAATACCAAAATAATAATTTTATTTCTTTCTTATTGCTATTTGAAATATTTTTTTTTATCAATATTTCTTCTTTTACATATTTTTGATATATTATATTATAATATAAGAGAAAAGGGATAAACCCTACATATACTGCTTGTTTTATATTAATTTTTTTAATTTCTCCTAGATATCCTATAAATAACATTGATGTATTCAAAATCAATACAGAATGAATAGTTTGTTTATTTTCTTGATAAATTTGAAGTAATGTTTTTTCTGGTTCGTATAAATGATTAATATAAGCTATTAAAGTAAATAACATAAGATTTGTAGAGATTAACCAATCGTAATATCTAATATTTGTAATTTCTTTATTAGTATGAGGAGAAGATACTAACCATATATAAAAAGTAGTTTCAATTAACTGAACTATAAGTTCAATTGTTAATAATTGTTTTAAAATTAATAATCTTTTTGGAATTTCAATCCGAAGAGCTAAATAATCAACAATAACTGTTGTTACTTGAGTTATTAATGAATATTTAGCAGTGATGTTTATTAGTTTACTATCCATTTATAATTATATTATATAAAAATTATATATTTATTAAATAAATATATAATTAACTTTATTCTAAGGTCTTTTATTAATCGTCTTCATCGTCTTCATCATCTTCTACGTCTGAAATATCTTCTTCGTCGTCATCGTCGTCGTATAATTCAGACTTTTCAATTTTTTTAGTTGGAAGATTGTCTGGAATTTTAATTTTTTTAAATCCTAATGTTTTTGCTAAATCAATATCTTCTGGCGTTAATGGAGATACTATGCCAGTATCATTATTTAATCTACCAACTACTTCTTTACTTATAGGTTCAATTACAAGACCAGTTTCAGGATGTTCATAAACACTCCATTTTTTATTTTTCTTAATAGTAATTTGACTAGTTCTTTGTTCGATTACTTCTTTAATGTTAGCATTATTATTTATTAAAGGTCCTTCTTCTTTCTTTTTTGCAACCTTCTTTTCAGTTTTTTTTGTTTCTTCTTTTTTCTCAGTTTTTGCAGCAGTAACTTCTCCAGTAGTACTTAAAGTTGATTGTAAAAATTTATTACCAGCTTCATTCTTCAAATGAGTTTTACAATAAATACCAGTCTTACTTTCAACGTGAACTTTATCACCACATAATTCACCTTTTTTCTTACCAGCAGTCATTTTATGTTGACAAGTTTTTCCTTCATGAGGATTTTCAACTTTTTCAGTTTTCTTTTTCTCAGGTTTAGTAGTTTCTTTCTTTTCTTCTTTTTTCTCAGCAGTATCAACTAGAGTAGCTTCTTCGTCAGGTTCGTCGTCTAATTGAATTTTCTTTTTTTCAGTTTTTACTTCTTTTTTCTTTTCTTGTTTATTCTCTAAAAGTTCTCTGACAAAATGAGTAACATCAGATACACAAATATTAAAATTATAAGCAATTTGTTCAGAGATGTCCAAAATGTCGGCTTTATAAGCATCATAAAAGTCTTGAGAAGGGAATGGCATTTTTATATAGCTAAGTTATTTATTTAAATAATGTTTTTATATGATGAAAATTGAAAAATTTTATAAAAAATCATTTTATAACAACATTAAAACGGTTCTAATAAAGGCAAACAATAATAAGAATAATACACCAATTAGTATAATTTTTGGGTCACCTTTATAATCAAATGCTTCGACGTTTCTTTTAGCACAAAACTCATCAATAAAATTTAACGAAAAAGAAGATAATAAAAATACTGCAAATAAAGAAATCATAATTGCAATGTACCATTTTTTTATATTATTATTCATCTTATTATATCCATCCATTTGGTCAAACATATGCATACGATATGCATCGTATTGAGATGTTTGATATACAGGTTGTTGTTCGCGAATAGGTTCTTGTTTTTTTGGAAACATGTTTAACATTATCTGTTTAGATTGTTCGTTAGTTAAACTCATTCTCTTTTGTTACAATATTATAAATATAAATTTATAATATTATTTTTTTATTAACTTTTTAATTCTCGTTTAAATTAATTATTACAATATTATTTTTTATTGCTTTTTCTACTTTACTTCCACCTTTTTCTAAATTTTTTACAATAAGATATTTTACTTTTTTAGTAATTATATCAGTTACATTTCCTCCATTACTTATAATATAATCTTCTAAGTCTTGACTTCTAAATCCTGAAAAACAAAATATATTTTCACTTATCTTATAATCAGTTAATATTTTTACAATTTTTTCATCAATTTGTTTTTTAACTTTAGGAGAAATCTGCTCAATTACTTCTTTATTTATAATCCAATCTTTCATCATTGAATTTTCTTCTAAATATTCTTTTACTTTCTTTAATGATACAATAAATGCTTTAGATGTAGTCTTAAATCCAATATCTTTCAATTCGCCTTCTAAGTCAGTCATATTGATATTTCTATCATTTAATAAATAATCAGATACTTTAGGTATTTTTTCAAGTACATCATTAATCTTTTTTGGACCAAATCCTTGCATAAGACAAGAACCAATCATTAATTTGTCAATAGTTATTAATTGTTTAAAATCTTTTATTGATTTGATAATATTATCTGCAGATTTATCTCCAACTCTATCAATATTTAATATCATATTTTTATTAATATTAAAAAACTTTCTATCTTCATTTATTTTTAAATTTGTTATAATATTTTTAACAGTGGCTTCTTTCATTCCTTTTATTTCACATACATCAAATAAAGAAACAATACGTTTAATAAATATTACATCAGATACTTCATCTGTTTGTATTATAGGTTCAATATCAATTGCATTATCACACCATTTCCAATTATCTTTAGGAAAATATGGTGTTGTAGGATTTTTAACACTTACAATATGAGGTATAACGTCTCCACTTTTAGTCATTTCAATAATTGTATTAATTCCAACTTTATTATCATAAATATATTTTGCGTTAAATCCAGAGGTATAATTTATCGTACTGCCATCTATAACTACAGGTTCAATTTTAATACGAGGTTTATAAATATTGAATTTAGACAAGTTCCATTCTACGTCTAATACAGTAGTTTCATAAACATTACCTAAAATTTTAAACGCGATGGTATGTTTAGGATTTTCTCCAGAATGTTCAATGTGAATTTTATTATCAGATACAACGACTCCGTCAACTTCGTATTCGCTTAATTGTTTTGAATCAGTAATATATTTAGATAAAAGTTTTTCATTTACTGTATTCGTGTCACAAATGTTATAATGAGGAATATTAAATTTTAACATTTCAAGAATTTTAAAACTATCTGATGTAGTATTGATTTCAGAGTCATATACATGATAAGCATAAAAAGTTAAATCTCTTAATTTATCATATTCTTTATCTTTTGAGTTAACAATACCACAAACCATCGCACGAGGATTATCATAAAGACCTTTATATTTTTGTTCAAATATTTTCTTTAACATTACAAGTTCGCCTCTAATAACGATTGTTTTTTGTTTTAATGAAGGAAAGTTAATATATTTTAATAAAAATGAAACATCATTTCCTTTAAAACCATCTCCTCTAGTATATAAAGAAATTTTGTTATCTTTTTTAAAATATAGGAGAGACATACCGTCAATTTTATCACTTAATACAATAGAATTAGTTACACGAGATTTAAAAATATCAAGTTGATGGTCGTTCTTGCATTTATTTAAAGACCCCATGTAAATTGGCAGTTGAACACTATTACGATACGAGTTCCCGAGGTAAGTCCAAGATTTATTAAATCTTTTTTCATAAATATCAACAAGTCTATCAAAAGATTCGTCAGATATATTTGACGAAGAAGTTTCATAATATAAATTACTAAGATGAATTAAGTGATTAGAGAAATCAGGTTCAGAAAGATTAAAAATGTCAATACTCATTTTTGTTGTTATAATATTAAAAAATTATCTATAAATCATTTTTGATTTATATTAACAATTATTTAAAGAATAATGAATTATTGATTAAAAGAGATGCCTCTTAAACGAAAAATAAAAGTGATTAAGGTTCCTTTAGATAGGAAGCCTGATATCATTATGCCAAATTTTCCTATAATGCCTCGTTTATATTTAGAATTATTAGAAAATAAAACTAAAGTAAGGCCAGAAATGATAGGAAAAGATTATAATCCACCAGAATTAGAACATATGATGACCGAAATTCCAGTCCAACAACATGTAGTAAAAGAAGAATTTAAATTTACTTCTCCAGAAGTAGATGATAAAAAGTCAAGACAAAAGTCAAGAAGTTTACGTATTGTAGACCTTGAAAGTTCATCAGGAATATCAAATAAAGAAGAACATAAACCAGAACCAAAGAAAAAGATTGAAATAGATAATGATGATACTATATTAGGAGTATTTTCTAAAAAATCTGAAGAAAAGTCATCAGATAATAAATATGAAGATAACGATGACCATAGAGAAGATAGAAGTGACCGTAAAGAAAAACATCGTTCTAATGATGGTTTATCAAGATTATTACGTGGTGATATCACAACATCTGAATCTCAATCTACTTCTCAATCAGTTCCAATACAAACTCAACAAACGACTACAGAACAGCCAAAGCCAATACAAATAAATCCAAATATTCCTCCAAGTTTATCAGAGATTAATAGTGGAAAGCCTATGACAGAAGGAGGAGTTAGAAATTTATCGTACTTGACTAAAGTAGAAGAGGAAGAGACTTCAAAAAAGAGAGATTTATTACATAAATTTCAAAGACTTCGTCGTATATATCCAGGTGCAAAGATTCCAGATTTTACTGAACATAGTGATTTAAAGATGATGGAAAGGGAGTATGATTTTATCGTAAAAGATTTAGAAATATCACAATTTACAGAGCAATGGAAGCAGTACTTGGTGATGGCATTTAAGGGATTAGAAGTATTTTTAATTAATTTTATGGAGTTTGATGATATACAAGGATTTGCTCAACAACAAGCAACAAAGATTCATAAATATGAGTCAATTTTAGCAGAGATTGGTGAAAAGAATTATATAGCGGATAATAAGAAATGGCCTCCAGAGTTACGATTGGTAGGTTTATTTTTATCAGAAGCCGTAATGTTTGTTGGATTTAATTATATGAAAAAAATGATAACAAGAGGAGGTTCTTCTAGAAAGGTACCAGAACAACAATTTAATAGAAATTATTCTCCATATGACCCAAGTTCTCAGCCTACATTTAATACACCACCACCACAAGGACCAAAGAAAACATTTAGAGGTCCAGATATAGATTTAGATGAGTTTGAAAAGAAAAATATATAGAATGAATAAATTAATTAATAATAATATGAATTAATTTATTTGCGATTTCTAAGTTTTCTAGATTTTTTATATTTAGGAGATTTAACTTTTTTACCTTTTAATTTTTTAGAAGTTCTAGCAATTACACCTTGAGCTTTACAACTAGAACGTTGAGAAAATCCCATCTTTTTAATAGGAGTAGAACGACAGTATTTACGAGAGGCAGGCATTTAATAATTATATAATATTAAAGTTTGATAAAGTAAAAAATAAAATAATAGAAATAAAAATAGAAACGACAAACATTCGTTTTTTTATAATTTCATATGAGCATCGTTGAGTCTCTCCATCAAATTTTAGTTTAACGATTGTCATTGGTTTAATTGTGTATGTTATTAAGATACCAAAAACAAATATAATTAATATTTTGGCAACTATGATTTTAGGGGAAGAATCAAAGTTAAATACGTTTTTTGTTTCAAGGGAGGCAATTTGTTTATCAATATCCATAATTTTTATTATAAATTAATGTTTTTAATTTTGAATATTATAAAAAACTTTCTTTTTATTATATAAAAATATGCCAGTTCCATTAAACGAATTAGGTGGATCAAGACCACCAAAATACAGTATCATTGATGACTCTATTTTAACAGGTTATGATACTATTCCACAAGCATATGGACCTATTCCTATTAGTCAGTACGAAAGTGATAATACAACAGGTGTTATTACTCCAAGAAATAAAGCAAAGATGGGAAATTATATTCCAAAAGATTATTTAACAAATATTCGTTCAAACTATCCTCCTGTAAATCCTCAAAGATCCGTTAGCTTAGCTGATGCTGAAAGGTTAGATAGTTCTTTAAATCCACCATTAGTAGGACGTATGGAATCAATGACTCCATTTCCAGGAGTTACTCCACCAATGCAAAATGCACTTAAAAATGATAGAAGTGTTAATATGAAAGAATATTATCACGTTAATTTAACAGGACAAAGTTGTGTAGATACATTAAATCATGTTATGAATTGTCCAATGTGTTCTCGTTATTTTAAGTGTGATACTAAGGTTTATAATGTTATTATTATCATGTTGATTATATTATTTGCAACAATTATGTTTTTTTCGTATAAAGAAGAAGTAAAGAGAAGATAAATTTTTTAAATTGTCTACTTAAAAATTTTAATATTTTTTAAGTAGAAGATGGAAATAAATGATTATAAAGCTCTTTGTATATCATCAGGAGGAATGAAAGGCTTATATTACCTTGGTATACTTGATTATTATTATGAAAAAAAAAGATTAAATGATATAGAGTACTACGCAGGTACTTCTATTGGGTCTTTAATTTGTTTATTATTAATAATTGGATATACACCTAGAGATATATTTTTATATTTATGTAAGAATGATTTTTCAGAATATTTTAAATTAATTTCATTTGATAGTTTACTTACAGACTATGGAATAATTAATACAGATAATTTAAAAAAATATTTAGAAAAAATGGTAATAGAAAAGATGGGACATATTCCTACTCTTCTTGAACTTTTTATTAATTTTAGAAAAACTTTTTATTGTAATAGTTATAATGTTAGTAATAATCATAAAACATATTTTTCATATAAAACTCATCCAACAATGTTAGCGACTGATGCAGTTATTTGTAGTTGTAGTATTCCATTTTTATTTTCAAAAACAAATATTGAACATAATGTATATGTAGATGGAGCTATATTTGACCCAATTCCTGTAAAGATATTAACAAGTCATTTTTTAGAAGATGAATATAAACAAATATTAACGATAAATTTTAAACAAAAAGATATGGAACATTCATCTGGAATATTAAATTATGCAAACAAAATCATTCTTACAATGATTGAAAAACAAGAAATAGTTGATTTAGCAAAAAAAACTGAATATATTGAAATAGAAACAGATATACTTCCTTATGAATTTTTATTAGATAATAATAAAAAAATTGAAATGTTTTTAGAGGGAAAACAGTTTATAAAAAAACGAAATACAATCAAAGAAAAAATTGATTAATTTATACATTTAAAGATTTTCTTTATATTTAATAGTAGAATGAATTCTGAAAGTGATGAGAAAAAAGAAGAACCAGTATATGTTGGTTTTTGGAAAACAAGTAGATTTAATTTTAACGATTTATGGAAAGATTATCCTGAAAAAAATTCAGCGAAAGAAGACCAAACAGATTTAATTTATCGTTTACAATTCTTAGAACGATATTCTCCTAATATATTTTATACTGATTATAGTAAATGTAGAATATGTAATTCAATTAACGGTTGTAATGAATATCATTATAAAAATTTTATATGGCCTGGTGGTTATATACATTATATAAAAGACCATAATGTAAACATAGATGAACGATTAAAACAATTTTTGTTAAATATAGATATTACAAAGCCAATAATAAACGACGACAATTATTTTTAAAAAATAATTTTAAAATGATTTTTCACAATAATTTTTATATCATAAATATAAAAAATATTTAACAACAATGTCAAGTTTCCTTAGAAAACCTAAAAGAAAGATTGAACTCAAAGATGATGATAATACTATTACTCTTAAAAATATTAATTTATATGAATTAACTAATCAATATAATTTAAAAAATGAGATTGTAGAAAAAGAACCACCATTAAAACAATCTAATTTTAGCATTGTCGATGAACAAGCTGTAAAAAAAGTTTCAAAATTTAAAGAAAAAACATTATTACAAAACAAAAAAAATGTAAGCGATATTTCAAACCTTACATCTAATCTTGAAAAACTCGGTATTTCAAATAAAGAACTATTGACATTAGAAACATTTTATAAAGATGACGTAGGTAAAGATATTAAAATGATTAAATATGGAACAAATGAATATATTACAAAAGATTGTAAAGGACATTGTTGGTGGTGTAGAAATTCCATTCCTACAGAATGGCATCCTCTTGGTATCCCTGTAAAAAAAGACAAAGATAGTACTTATACTTGCGAAGGAATCTTTTGTAGTTTTAATTGCATAATGGCATATATACACACAAATCCAGAAGGAATGAGATATAAAGATTCACCAATGTTAATTGGTCAAATGTATAGACAAATATTTAATAGAGATATCAGATTAGATAAAATAATAGATGCTCCTTCTTGGAAACATTTAAGAGAATATGGTGGTAAAATGACAATTGAAGAATTTAGAAGTACTTTTAATAAATTAAAATTTGTAGAACGTAGAATTACTCCTGTCACAGTAGAACAAATTAGAAAAGACGTAATACAAAAAACATCAAATCCAGAATTAGCAGAACAATATCAAAAAAAGTTTGAAGATAAATTAAATAGTAAATTAAGTCCATTAACAACTGTTCAAATGTACTCTCTTCATACTATGAGTTTTGTAGAAAAAGTTAATTAATTTATATAATTTAAATTATATACATTAAGCTGAAGTTTTAGTATAATACATTGAATATTCTATTGAATCTAATCCAGTAGAAATAATATTATTAATCATATGTGACATTATTGGTGTTAATAAACTATTTGTATACATATAACTCCAACCTGATATTAATCCTCCAATCGTCGCACTTAAAGTTTGTAACATAGTTTTCTTAAGTTGTTGTTCACTTGCCACAACATTAGACATATGCATTAATCCAAATACAATAGCTTGTAACAAGTTAGCACTTTGAGGATGAATTCTAAATATTTTAACAAAGACTAACTTAAAAAGTAAAAATCTAAAAAATAATTCTTCAACAATAGGAGCATATATTCCTCCATTAATAAGTTCAGAAAATCCAAAGATAAAAGGAGAAACTGCCTTTTTACGAATATTTGAAAATTCTTGTTTAACATCATCGTGATATTCATCCAATTGGTCATCAGGAAGTAAATTAATAATAACATTAAATAACACGTTATTAGCAATAACCGACATCATTGCAATTAATAACTGTTCGCCAAAAGAAGCCATTGGTTTCTCTCTATCAAATTTAATTAACTCTTGTATAGAACAATCCATTTATTTTATTATTAATGATAATAAAATAATTTTTTATAATTTTTCTACAATATAATAATCACTTTCTTCTGTTTCTAATATCATTGGAATATTTAACTTTTTACAACACTCTATAAAATATTTTAATCCATCAACTTTATCTTTCCATATACATCCTTTCATTAAAGTTGAATGTCTATCTTGTTTACTATTATGCTCACATATACTATCATTCAAATGAAACAAACTTAACTGTTCTATCTTAAAATATTTTTGAAAATCATTAAACATTTTATCGATATCTTCTTTTCCATCAAGCTTATATAAGCCTTCAGCAAATATATGACAGGTATCTATACAAATACCTATATAAGGTTTTTTATCTTCATTTAACATATTATATATTTTAAATAAATCTTCAAAAGATGTGCCAAGAACTCCTCCTCGTCCTACCATAGTCTCTAAAATTAATTTACAACTGTTCTTTGTAAAATTTATTTTATTAATAGACGTTGCAACACACTCTAATCCTTTTTCTCTATCTTTTAATTTTCCAATACTTCCTATATGTAACACACATCCACCTTTATTAGATGATTGAATATGACTTAATAAATCACATTCATATTCTATTGACTTAATACATTCAAGTACATAATTATCAATAATTTTGTCTCCATTCCAACAATAATTATTTAACTTAACACTTCCAGCTAAATTAATAACATAAGGAAGATGAGTAAATACAGTTACATTATGTCTGTCAAGATATTGTTTAGTTTTTTTAATATCATCTTGAGAAAATGTTTTACGAGTTAAACTGTAAGGAGAACCTAAGAAAACTTGAATGTTATAATAACCTTTTTGATTAGAAGATTTAACAGTGTCATAAAAAGTTTTTAAAATAGAAGTGTGAGTTCCGTTAACAGATAAGGTGTAAATGTTCATTTTATTTATTTAATATAAATAAAATGTTTAACTTTTTTTCAATTTATAAATATTCAGTTGATAAATATTCTTGTTCGACTAGATTAAAATCTTCATCTAATAAAGTTATTTTAATTCTATCATAACCCATTAATAATGGATTGATATTAATATTTCTATATTTATTATCGATAAAACTTTTAATGTATTCAATGTGGTCTTTATTAGATTCATAAACAGATTTACCAAATAACATATATTCAATTTTTGTAATATTTCTAATATCAAAATTATTAAATACAATTGGAATGCGAGTTAATTTACCTTTATGAATAAAGGTAAAAACGACACGGTCATTTAAAGTATGTACGCCACATTCATAACTCATCTTACAACGATTAATTTTATCATTTATATAAGTCTTCATATAGTTATAGACAAATAATATTTTTTGAGTATTAGGATGTTTTAGTAGTTGTTGACAAACTTTATTTTGTTCTAATAATTTTGTAAGTTTATCAGAAAAATAATGTATTTTTATAACATATTGTTTAGTCTTATTTATAGTATATATAGATAAAAAGGAGACTAAACTGACAGTGATATCAAAAGCGTGTATATTTTTGACTAGATTAAAAAAGGATAATCCTAATGTTATAATGAAAGTATAAAAAGTAACAACTTTAGTGATAGCAATAGGTATTAAAAAAGAATATTGATTTAATATATTAGATATTAAGAGCATTTTTTATAATCAATTTTTATAAAAAATGTAAAAAAATCATTTTATTTTGGAGGCAATAATAAATTTTCTAATCTTTCAATACGAATTGCCATATTAGTAATTAACTTATATACAGCTCTAAATCTTCTACAAACTGAAATAACATCTTCCATTTCACTATCAGATACATGATCATCATCAATTTCGTGTGCTTTAGATTGACTTGTTAAACGTCTTGTTAAAGTTTTTTGAATTAATTCATCATCGGTAGAAGAGTCACTTTCAGAAGAAGATTCACTTTCATCGTCATTTTCTTTTTTTTCATCATCTTCAGAATGAGAACGTTTTAACTTTCGTTCAACGTTTTCAACAAGTTCAATAAAATCATCATATTCGCTTCTTTTGAGGTAATAATAAGTGATACTTTTATCAATGTTTTCTAATTTATCATGTTCAATTTTATCTAAAGTATCATTTAAGATGCGAGACCAGTCGTCATTATGTTGTTTTAAATGAAGTTTATAATATTTTTTATTAAAAAATTCAACCATAATATTTGGATGGTTGAAAGAGATTGTATCATTTGATTTATTTTTCTTACGAAGTGACATCTTGAGATTATATATTGAAAACAAATTCTTTAACGTTTAATAAAAAAGGATAAGAATATAATAAAAAGTTTTTTTTATCTTTTGTAAAAAATAAAAGATGTCTGACTATTTTGAAAAATATGCAGGAAAAAATCCTATTACAGAAAAAAATGCAGATCCTGTTCAATGTTGTCTTGAAGGTTCTTATTTAAATTGTCCTGAAAACCCTTGGCGCTTTGAAAAAGGTCTTTGTCAAAATTTTATGGGTCAACGTTGTGCAAGAGGATGGGACCAATCTTGCGATTTATATTTAGACCAACAATCTACTTCCGACTTTACCGGTAAAAAAGTTAATGATTTTTTATTTGAAGCTTTTACTGCAAAATATTGCAGAGATGACACATCTGACCCTAATAATAAATGTTATACTAGATGCGAGATGATGAATCCTCTTGCTGACAACAGTGCTGTCGTTTGTAAAACTTATGGAAATAATGCTTACAGAGACGTTAAAACTCTGTCTGCAATTTCTACTGCTTACTTACAAGATGCTAAATTAGATTCATCTAGTCCTATCTCTGTTCATCAATGTCCTAAGACTTGTGACATTCTTAGTCTTAACGACTTTGAAGAAAATAACAGATTATTAAATGAAGTACTTGATAGAGGTGTTGCTCAAAACGGTGTTATGAATCTTGCAGAAAATATCGTTAAACAAGGTATTCAAGTTAATAATACTCGTTTAAGAAATTTTATTAATAAATATATTAAGACTGGAGGTAATCAACCAAATCAAATTGATGCTATTCTCGGTAAAACTAACTTTAAATCAGTTGTTTCAGTTCCAACTCCAATTGCATCAACTATTCCTGAATTTTCAATGATGAAAACTACAACTGAACCAGAAAGAAATACTTTACCAATTAATTTAGGTAAGTCTCAAGAAATGATTAAAGAAGGTTTTAGAGGTGAAGTCACTCCAATGTCTCAACAAGATATGATTTTATATGGTATTGTTATAGCAATTGCTTTATATCTTGTATTTACTTCTTTATGTAAAAAGTAAACTTAAAAATATAATTATATTAATTAATTATATTTTAACAAAATGTCTAATTATGAAACCAGACCTCAAAATGTAACTGAGTATAGCTCTGTAAATGAATTATCAACTAATTTTTTTGAAACCTCTAACTATTGTTTTTATGAAAATAACGATGACAGTGAATATCAAACTTTTTCTAATACTGTATCAATTGATAATACAAAACAAAAAAAAGATGAAACTAAAAAACTTGATAATTTACTTGACACTAGTGGTTATGTTACTAACATGAGTTCATTTGAACATCTTCCTCCAAAGTTTTTAGGAATTGATACTCGTAACTTTGGTAAATCTTTCTTTGGTGGTGATTCTCAATTTGATGATATGCATCCTTTCTTACATCTTAAAAATCACTCAATGGACCTTTCTAAAGATAATGAAGACAGATTTCAATGTTTATGTTATATGATTCATATCCCATATAATAACGGACACATTCATTGTCTTGAAGCTTGTAAAACTATTTTAGAAGATGAAAATATTGAAGTTAACAAAAGATTTTATTTCTTTTCTAACAATGATAAGTTTTTTAAGTTAACTGACCAGCTTGTTTATGACCTTCATCCATTTTTTTTTAGAATAGGTCTTAATAAAAAATATCCATTTAAGATTTTATCTATTTGTGCTAGATATATTTTATCATTTTATCCTGAAGAATCAGATGAAAGAGAAGAAGCACTTGATTTTATTCTTGATCTTGCAGAAGATAAGTCTCAAACAGAAAATACAAGAGGAGAATGTGCTGATATTTTATATTCTTTTGGAAGAGAAGAAGAAGTTATCTTTGGTATGAAGATTCTTCAAGAAATTGGTTACATGGACCAAGACCTTCAAAAGACCACATTTTATACTAACAGACAAAACGTTCATGATAAAACTATTAATGAAAGTGTTAGAAAGATTATTAATAAATTACATAAAGATTATCTTAAAGAATCAAAAGATAATCCTCTTGGTCACTGTACTTTAGAATTCTTACATAATTTAATTTATAATGAAATTAATACAGATAAACAAGACGAAGAAACTAATTCTAAAGTTGATAATTTCTTTATTCGTGTTATGACTGATCCTACTAGGTTTGAAAATCTTAATCTATCTGATATTCTTGTTATTGTATTAAATAAAATTAAATCGTTTGATGGATCTACTAAGAAAGAATGTTATAAACGTTTATTAGAAGAAATTAAAGATTCTGACGACACTTGTCATACTGGTTATGTATCTCGTTTAGTTAATGTATTATCAGGATTTGTTGAAGGAGAAGATTATATTTTAACTATTGACCCAAGAGATGAATTAAAAAGTGCAGTATTTGCAAGACTTAATACTGCTATTACTAACCTTCCTACATATCTTAAAGAAGACGTTACTAATAGTTTATGGGGAGACGATAAATCTGTATTTGATGAATTTTTAGGTTTGTATGGAGATACAATTAGAGAAGAATTAATTGAAGAATATAAGAATATTTTAACCGAAAAAGAAGTAAATGAAATCTATGAAAAATCTGTTAAGAAATTTCAAGGAAATTAATTTTTTTCTTTATTATAATTTAAAATGCCATCACGTAAATTAAATAGTTTTCAACGTTTAGTTAGGTCATTCAGAGGTTCTAAAAGCCCAATCAAGGAAGCAGCAAAAGTATGGAGATCTAAAAAGTCTTTATGTAAAAAGCCAAGAAAGTGGGTAAAGGGTTCTAAGAAAGGTTCTCATAAGAGAAGAGGACACTGTCGTAAGTAAAGTATTCAACATTTTTATTAATTAATTATAATTAAAAAATTATAATTAACTTTTACAAAATTAAAACAATTGTTTTCTAAGCTCAGTAAGAGCAACTCTTCTAAGTTTTTCTTTTAATTTTTTTGCAAAATTTAACTGACTATGTTTTGCTGTATTATTAATTATTAATTCAGTAAGTTCTTCATTAAACATAGATAAATTAAATGAAGTTTTTACTCTATCATAATCCGATAGATTTGTTAAATGTTTATTTGTTTTTAAATAAAAGATAGATTGGGATTTTATTTGTTCAAATAATTGATTATTTACTTGTAAATAGTTATATGGGTCTTTTGTGTAGTCTATTTTTTTAACATTTTCAATCATTATATCCGTGATATTTGGTAATAATTCTTTCCACTTTGCTATAAAAGTAAGTAAATCTTCTTTAAAATGGTTTGAACATAATCCTTCTTTAAATTTTCCATAAACAATATCATCTCTTTGAATAAAATTAACATTCAAAGGTTTAATGTTTTTTTCAGATGTATTAGATGATAAAGTAAGATTTTGTCTGGAGCGTAAATTATAACGATGGGACATTTTATTAATAATTATATTTAATTCTTTAAATTATTGATAAAAATCATTTTATTTTTTTAGAAAATCATCTAATATTACAAGTCCAATACCTAGTAAAGACAGGCTGATACCAATCCATTGTAAATTATTTACCTGTTCTTTAAAAATTAATATTCCAATTAAAAAACCAATTATAGTAGAACAAATATTCCAAAAGAAATTAATCATACCAATATTTTTATATTTTAAGTTTTTATATAAAAAACATGGAACAAGAATACCGTAACAAATCATAGCGAGAATAAAAAATTTGAATTCTTTTACTTTTTCAAATTTTTGAATAGAGTATAGAGCGATTGCTTCAAAAGAGATTAAAATTCCTAAAAAGAAAGCAATATAATAATAAGTATAATTCATAATTTTTTAAATATAGTAAAATATTTAAAAAAAAGATTTTGAAAAATTAATACATAGAGTTGTATGAACCACCTTCTTGAAGTGGGTTTTGATTACTAGTAGTATAATTAGTAGTACCAGTGGTAGTTTGAGCTAAACGAGTAAAAGCAAGATTAGCATTGATATTTTTATTAGCGCCAGATAAAGCAGAAATATCAATAGGAACGTTTTGGTTATAACCAGAAACTGAGACACGACCACCAATACCTGCATTACCAAATAAAGTATCAGCACCTCCAGAAATACCGATAGGTAAATCAAAATAACGAGGTGATAAGAATGGACGTAATGAATTTTCAACGTTAATACGAACTTCAGAACTGAAAAGACCAGGACAAGTTAATGAATCAACAGAATCTGGTGGGGCTTCACGACCATACTGATCGAAACCGTATCTGTCGCCACAAGGTGATAACTCAGGAATTAAAGTAGACATGGAAGCACCGAATTGAGCGATACCTCCTGAATTAATTTTTGTTTGAACTAATTGTGATGAGATAGACATTTTTATATATTTATTATGACAAAAAGAAAAAAAATTTATTTTAGACATTTATTTTAATTTTAAAACATTTTAAAGCAATAAACCTTTAGGAATGCTTACTTGATACGGAGCATAACTATCAAATTCCATACGCTGAATATATCTATCTCTATCTATTGCAATCATTGGATCATCTCCAGAACAATCACTCCAATGGACACTATTTTGATTAGCTTGTCTACCATATGAGTCAAACAATCCAAACTTAGTTCTTCTATTCTTACAAAAATCTTTACCCGTTTCCCATTGTCTATCACTTGCTAACTTCTCTGATACTCTTAATGGGTCATTAATTGCCGCAGTGTCTCCAATTGGATTAGCTCTAACTGGAGCATTATATAAATTAAAGATTTTATCAGATGGAATTGGTAAATCAACATAATCCTCTGTAAATGCATTTCTAACACTATCATTAGCACCAGCTAATACTTGTCTTTTTAATAATGCAAAATCTCTTGCAGTATTAAACTCTTCATCTCTTGAACTAAATCTTTGATATTGCACAGGAGATTTATAAACTGCTTTTCTAGCTTCAATTGCAGAAATTAATTTTTTTTCTTTTTTTTGTACTTCTTCTGGAGTTAAATTCATCATAGAAAAATTATAAAAATTTTCTCTACTTCTTATGTCATGACTATTAGAAATGTGTAAAAAACTCATTTATTATTATTACAAAAGAGAAAAATAAAATGATTTTTACAATTTAAAATTATATTTTTTCATATTATATAACATCTCATAAAACTACTATGTCTGCTAAGCAATCTAAGATTGAAAAATATACTAAAGCTATTAACAAATCATCTGACCCTAAGAAAGATAAGAAGAAAAAAATCATTGTTGACCAAGAAGATGAAGTAGAAGAAGAGAAAGTAAACACTAAAGGCTTTGAAATCAAACAATCTAACTCTAAAGTTGAATATCAAAAACTTGAACTTCACGAACAAATTCTTAAACGTCCTGATACTTATGTTAAATCTATTCGCACTATGATGGACCCTGAACCAGTCTACATAATGAAAGAAAATAAAATAATTAAAAAACAAATATCTTATCCTCTCGTCTTAATCCGTATTTATGTTGAAGTTTTATCTAATGCTATTGATAACGTCTGGCGCTCTCTTAGTGAAAAAATCACTCCTAAATTTATTAAAATTAATATCGATAAAGAAAATAATACCATCTCCATCTGGAATGACGGTAAAAATATAACCACTACAAATCATCAACAATTAAATATCCCTATTCCTGAAATGATCTTTGGTCATCTCCTTACATCTTCTAACTATAATGACAACGAAGAACGTAAAACTTCTGGTAGAAACGGATATGGTGTTAAACTTTGTAATATCTTTAGTAATTACTTTAAAGTGGATGTTTATAATAAAGAAGAAGCAGTATTATACTCTCAAGAATGGTCTAATAATATGTTTAAAAGACAATCTGCTAAATTTGACAAAGTCAAAGCTCACTTTCCTAAATCATCAGAAGAAGGTAAAAATGGTTATACTTGTATTACTTTTAAACCAGACTTGGAACGTTTTGGACTCTCTGAAATTAATGATGATATTTTTAATCTTTTAAAGAGAATTGCGTATGATACTGCTATGACTGCAAGTCTTAATAAAGTACAAACATATTTTAATAATGAACTTGTTCCTATCAGTGGAATTAAAGATTATGTATCAATGTTTTTTGATACTTTACCTGAAGAACATATGATTTTTAGTAGCGATGATTCTAGAGTTATGATTGTAAAAGATAAAGAATTTAATCATATGAGTTTTGTAAATGGTATTTACACAAGAAATGGTGGTATTCATATTGATACTTGGTGTGAAGAATTATTTCGTCCCATAGTTAATAAAATAAATGATCAAAAAGCTAATAAAGATAGAAAGAAAATAAATATAAATGATATTAAGAAACATTTTTTTGTATTTGTTTATTCTGACTCTGTAAACCCAGAATTTGACGAACAATCTAAATCAAAACTTGTTTCTCCATCTGTAAAAACTCACCTTAGAAAAACTGATGTTCCTAAACTTATGAAATGGTCTTTTATTCAAGAAATCGAACAAATGCTTTCCGCTAAAGAACTTAATACTCTTAAGAATGAAACGGAAAAGAAACGTGGTCATATTCACATAGAAAAACTTGAAGATGCAAATTTTGCTGGCAAAAAAGAAGCTTCTAAATGTATTTTATGCATCACTGAAGGATTATCTGCTAAACCCTATGCTGTAGAAGGTATGAAGTACGGATTTAATGGAGTAAAAGGCAGAGATTACTTTGGTGTTCTTCCTATTAAAGGTAAATTTTTAAATGTTAGAAATAGTTCAATTAAAACTTTGATTGATAACGCTGAAGTAAAAGCACTTATTCAAGTTATGGGATTAGAAACAGGATTAGATTATACTAATCCAGCAAACTTTAAAAGATTAAGATATGGTAAATTAATGTGTATTTGTGATGCTGACCCTGATGGAACTCATATTACTGGTTTACTTTATAATTTTTTCCATACTTTATTTCCTTCTTTATTAAAGGTAGATGGATTCTTTAATTTTATGAGAGTTCCTATCGTGAAGATTAAGAAAAATAAAAAAGTTATTAACTTTTTTAATCAATATCAAGCCAATCAATATATTACTCAAAACAATATCAAAAAAGAACACGTTAATTACTTTAAGGGGTTAGGAACTTCTGAATCAGCTGATGTTAAAGAAGATTTTGGTAGAAGAGTTGTCACATTAAAAGAAGATGAAAAAACAAATGATATTATGAATAATATTTTTTCAAAAGAAAATACTGATTTTAGAAAAGAATGGCTCAAGACTTATGACCCTGCTAAACCATTTGCTGATATTGATGATTATAAAGTTGAAGAACTTTCTGTTGACAATTTTATTAATAATGAACTTATTAACTTTAGTATTGAAGATTGTAAAAGAAGTATTCCTTCTATGATTGACGGCTTCAAAGAAAGTATTAGAAAAGTAATATACACTATATTTAAGAAAAACATTAAATACGAAGACACTAAAATTAAAGTCGCACAATTTGCTGCAATTGTTGCCCAATTAACTAATTATCATCACGGCGAAGATAATTTATCTGATACCATCACAAGACTTGCTCAACGGTTTGTCGGTGCTAATAATATTCCATTATTATTTAATGCAGGTCAATTTGGAACTCGTTTAGAAATGGGCAAAGATGCTTCTAGTCCAAGATATATTTTTACAAAAATGGACCAACTTACTAGATTAATTTTCAGAGAAGAAGATGATGAATTTTTAGTAAATGCAGAAGATGATGGTGATATTGTTGAAAAGAAAGTTTACCTTCCGATTGTTCCTATGGTGTTGGTAAATGGTATTAGTGCAGGTATTGGTACTGGTTGGAGTTGTAGTATTCCTTCATATAATATTATTGAACTTATTAGTATTTTGAAGAAATTATTAGAAAACAATGAGCCTAATTTTGAAATTAAACCTTATTATAGAAACTTCCAAGGTAATGTAGAAGTTGAAGGAACAAAGGTAATAACTAAAGGTGTTTATGAAGTAGTTGATGAAAAGAAACGTAAGTATAAGATTACTGAAATACCTTTAGGAAAGAAAAATATTAGTATTTCAAAATATAAGACAATATTAGAAGACCTTCAAGAAGCTGGTAAGATTAAAGATATAGTTAATCATTGTGATAGCGAATTGGTAAATTTTACAGTAACTGCTTCAGAAGATTTTGAAGTAAATCACGAGAGTTTAGGATTAGTTGATACAACTTATTTAAATAATATGGTTATGTTTGATAAGGATGATAAGATTAAAAAATATGAAAATATCGAAGAAATTATAAGAGAATATTATAGTATTAGATATGATTTTTATAAAGTAAGAAAGAATGGACTTATTAAGAATATGGAAAAAGAATTATTATTTTTAAGAAATAAAATTAACTTTTTAGAATGTGTGTTAAACAATAAAATAACATTAAAAGATAAGTCAATGCAAAGTTTAGAAGAAGAATTATTAAAGAGAAAGTTTGATAAGATTGATGATAGCTATGAATATTTATTAAGTATTCAAGTGAGACATATGACTGGAGAAAAGTTAGCAGAAATAAAAGAAAAAGAAAAGAAATTGAATAAAGCTTATGATGAATATAAGAAGAAAAAGATTGAAACAATTTGGATAGAAGAGTTGGATGAATTATTAGAAAAGTATGTAAAGTGGGAGAAAGAGAATACAGTTTCTAAAACTGATAGACAAGAGCAAAAGAAAAA
>Ga0214921_10002988_pt1 | contig 26618 bp, 15 predicted proteins | sample LL1505_MetaG_FD_177992 | JGI IMG/M metagenome (GOLD analysis project Ga0214921, IMG submission 177992) | Freshwater microbial communities from Lake Lanier, Atlanta, Georgia, United States - LL-1505 | ecosystem: Environmental > Aquatic > Freshwater > Lake | place: USA: Georgia | collected... | reverse complement strand
TGCTCTTCCGTGCGCTCGATTGAATTGAAGTCGATATCGATCGCAACCTGCGCCTTCACGTTGTCGCGACCAACGACCGGCTCCAGAATCGTCATGATGCGCTTGACGTACTGGGTCTCCATGTCATTAACGTATTTCAGTTGCTGCGCGTCCATCCCCCCCGGACCCATGCGCTGAGCGTTGGGTGCGAGTAGACCACCGTCTTGGTCCACGATCGTCACCTGGCTCGGAGCCATTTGCGGGACGCTTGAACTCACCAGGTGAGTAATCGCGGTAATTTGCGTTTCTTCCAGGAAACGGCCGGGGTGCAGGCGCAACATTACCGACGCGCTCGACTTTAATTGCTCGCGAACGAAGGCGCTGGGTTTCGGAATGGCTAGGTGGACCCGCGCATTGTCAACAGCGGAAATCGCCGAAATAGTCCGCGACAGTTCACCCTCGAGGCCGCGCTGATAATTGATTTGCTCGACGAATTGACTGGTTCCGAGCTTTTGATTTTCGAGCAATTCAAAACCAACAAAACCGCCCTTCGGCAGTCCCTGGCCTGCGAGCTTGAGGCGGGTGTCATGAACCATCGCGGCCGGGACCAATATCGCCCCACCGCCTTCGCTATATTTGTAGGGCACCTGCATCTGCTGCAGGGAAGCCACGATGGCCGCGCCATCTTTGTCGTTGAGGTTTGAAAACAACACCTTGTCGTCGCCCGTCTTTGGCATCGACATGAAAAGGGCAATCGAGGCAGCGATGAGACCCACGATAATGCCCCACAGCGTCATGCGCTGCCACGCTTCCAGGAGTCCATACCGCGTGCGAGCCTCATCCCATGAGGGACGCAAGCCCATGATCCCCTCGAAGATGGGGGGCGTCATCATTTTGGGAGGCGGCTTCTTGTTCTCCTCCTCCAATTCACCACTGCCGTTCGCCCCAACGGCAACTACTGCACCAGGATTCGTCATCGTCTGTTGAGCTTGCGCCGAGGCACCTTAAGAGGGAGCAACTTGTCGATTGTCAGGCAAAGTGATTTCATCGCACCTGAGGTCAAACGACTCCGGCGCGTATTGTCGCCAATAAATCAGGCTTCTGGCAACAAGTGCCAACCAACGACCCTAAACAAATTCCTTCAGCGACCGCACTTCACGATGCATTTGCAACGTTTGTGGTTGCCGCCGAGCAGTTGCAGGCCTCGCATAATGTCCTGTCGCAACGTGTGGAAGACCTTGGACAGGAACTTGCAGCGGCTTCCGGAAAACTCGGTGCCATTGTCGATTCGATGCCGACCGGACTGCTGCTCATCGATGCCGCCGGTCGGATTGATGATCACAATATTCAAGCGGAGCGCATTTTGGGCACTCATTTACGGGGTCAGTCGTGGACCCCGGAAGCCTTTGGCGAACCAATCGGGATCCCGGACCATTGGAAATTCCGCCAACCGGCCCAAACCCCCGTTGACCAGATCACCATGGCCGGCCATCGGATCTGCCGGGTCGTTGATCGGGTTACCCCTGCGGCTGGAGGTACCGACCCCGTACGCGCCGTTTATCTGGAAGATGTGACGGAACTCATTGCGGCCCGCGAACAGCTCGAAAAGCACGAACAGCTAGCCGCCATGGGCCGCATGGCGGCCGAACTGGCGCATCAATTGCGCACCCCACTGGCTGCCGCCACCATCTACGCGGGCAACCTGCGGAGCGACCGCCTCAGCGCCGAGGCTCGCACCTCGCTGGTCGCCAAGGTGTGCGACCGGCTCAACGCTACCGAACAGCTCGTGCGCGACACCCTGCAGTTGATTCGCAAAGGGCGACTGGAGAAAAAACCCTTATCGGCCAGCGAACTCCTGCAAGCGAGCCTGCAAACCGCCACCGCGCGGGCCGAACAGAAGTCCGTGTCGCTCGTCTACCGGGGCGATACTCCAGCCGCCTTCACCCTGGGCGAGGCCAATCAGCTCATCGCATCGCTCGTAGTCTGCATTGACAATGCGATTGATGTTTCCGCTGCCGGCCAGGTCGTCGAAATCAGCAGTCAGCATGCGGGCGGTACACTTGAATTTGCGGTGGCAGACCAAGGCCCCGGGATTGCCGGCGGAGTCGCCGATCATATTTTCGAGCCTTTTTTTACCAGCAAAGCCAATGGAACCGGCCTTGGTCTGGCCATGGCCCGCTCACGGGTTCGGGCGCACGGCGGGGAAATCGCATTTGGACCGCGCGAAGGTGGCGGGACGGTATTTCGGATTCGGTTGCCGGCGCTGGAGGCTTTTTAACTTCAGGAGACGAAGAGATGGGCGTCATCCGCAGTTCGTTTCAATTTTCCAACCCGGTTCGGGCAGACCTTCACCCCATTGATGTGAACTGCCTGGTCGATACCGGGGCCGTTCACCTTTGCCTGCCGGAGCACATCGCCATTCAGTTGGACTTGAAAGAGCTCGAGCGGCGTGAAGTCACCGTTGCCGATGGACGTCGTATTTCCGTACCGTATTGCGGGCCTATTCGAATCCAGTTCAAGAATCGAAGTAGCTTCACCGGTGCCCTGGTCATGGGCGACGAGCCGCTTCTCGGCGCGATTCCAATGGAAGACATGGATTTGGTCGTTGTGCCGGGCCGGCACAGCGTCGATGTCAACCCCCAGAGTCCCAACGTACCCCAGTCGATGGCGAAGCGCCTCCTGTCGCCCAGATCCGCCGCCGCCCCCGATTGAACCCTCGGGGCAATGACCTCAGGCGATAAACTCCGCCACCCGGCGCCGTCCTCGCCGCTAACTCTTGATCATGGTTTGACCGTTTTGAACGATAGGACGGTCGGCGATGGTATCGCCGCCAATGTCGGAACCATGATCAGAACCAACGCCAGAACCAAGTCCAGAGCTCCCCGACAGCGAATGATTCACTCGAAAGGCATCATCCCGTTGCTACGCGCTCGCCGTCCGCTGGCCCCCAAGTTCCCGTGAGTTCAGCCGCCCCCGTCGCTGCCGCGATCGGCGCCCAGCCGCCAGCCCGCCGCGTCCTGGTCGTGGAAGATGACGAATCCTTGCGCGAAGCCATCAGCTTCACGCTCGGTGTCCACGAAATTTCACACTGCCTCGCCACTAACGGCATCGAGGCGCTGGCGCTACTGAACACCGAAACGCCAGCGATCATCGTCAGCGACGTGCGCATGCCTGAGCTCGATGGTATTGGATTGTTGCGCGCCGTGCGCCGGCAGATGCCCGACGTGCCCTTCGTCCTGATGACCGCGTATGCCGACGTGGCCGCCGCCGTAGATGCCATCAAGTGCGGGGCCCGCGAGTTCCTGCTCAAACCCTTTCAGCCCGAGACCCTGATCGAAGTCGTCGAGCGCCACCGCGCCGACCCCACCGCTTCGGGTCCCGTCGGCGAAGACCCCGCTTTTCTGCAAATGCTGACTCGCTTGCGGCGCGTGGCCGCCAGCGAACTCTCGGTGCTGCTCAGCGGTGAGTCGGGCACGGGCAAAGAAGTGCTCGCCCGTGATGTCCATGCGCACTCTCAGCGCGCGCGCGGGCCATTTGTTGCGATCAACTGTGCCGCGATCCCCAAAGACTTGCTCGAAGCCACCCTCTTTGGCTACGAGCGCGGTGCCTTTACCGGCGCCCAAAAGAGCCAGGCCGGGAAATTCGAACTCTCGCATGGGGGCACGCTGTTTCTGGACGAGATCGGCGAAATGCCGCCCGAACTGCAAGCCAAACTACTGCGCGTCCTGCAAGAGCGCGTCGTGGAACGCGTCGGGTCGCATCAGGAAATTGCGCTCGACTTTCGCCTGGTCGCCGCCACCAACCGCCGTCTTGAACAGGCGGTGCGCGAAGGCCGGTTTCGGGAAGACCTTTATTTCCGGATCGGTGTTTTCCCGCTCGAAATTCCGCCGCTACGCACCCGGGTGGACGATATTGACGTGCTCGCACGACATTTTCTCAAACGCTACTCCGCGCCAGCAGGGCGCCCGGGCGCGAGACTGTCGGACGCCGCGCTGACCCGGATGCGCCAGCATCCCTGGCCGGGTAACGTGCGTGAACTCGAGAATGTGATTCAACGCGCCCTGCTGATGGCCGATACTGATCACATCACGTCGGACGATCTGGGCCTGCCGGCCAACATGGGTCCCCCTGCCGCCGGCACCACCAGCCTGACGAACGTTCAACCCCATGTTCAAGAGCCGAGGACGGCCGCGTACTTCCAAGCGAATGCAGACGGCGGTGGGCGTTCAGGTGGCGATTTGGGTGGCGAGTTGGGCGATCGTTCAGCAACGACACCGGCAGCAGCCGCGAAAGAAGACGCCGTCGACATGCGCTCGATCGAACGCGAACACATCCTACAGGTTCTGCGCACCGTGAACGGATCGCGCCGCCGTGCGGTCGAACTCCTCGGTATTTCTGAGCGAGCGCTGCGCTACAAGTTGAAAAGTTACCGCGAAGAAGGACACGTTGTGTCCTGAATCGCGAATGAATTGACCGAGAAAATTCAACCGGGATACTATTCCCAATCTAGGATAATTCTATCCGCTCCTTTGGTCGAAAAATCGACCTAGCACCCAGAGGTTTACCATGGCCCAGCGAGTTTTTGCGATCGCACCGAGCGCAGCACATCACACAGTCATTCAAGCGGGTGCCGCTCCGGCTGATATTGAGCTGGCGAAGGTATTAGCGAGCCCAAACCCGCAACAACTGCAGTGGGCGGAAGCGGAATCAGGCGCGCTGGCTGCGTTGGGCTTCAAGATTGTTCTAACGCCGACCACCACGAGTCAGGACGGCACCATTGTTCTGCAGAGAATCAACCCGGCAGCCAACGTTGCCGTAGATTCCAACGCGGATGCGCCGCGCCGCAATGCCTGGGTAAAAATTTCGGTTGTGGGGTCGACTGCCGATAGCGATGACTTCATGGTTGCTATCGTTGATCAGGTTAAAGCGGATAACAATTCCTACAATATCGCTGCAGCGGCGCCTGCCGCCTACAAATATATTCCCACTTCCGTTAACTACAACACGCAAACGGTCGACTTAGTCAGTAGCAATCACGATGTCATTGACTTGGGCGACGGAGAAGACCGAGTCAACCTGTTAGACACGTCGTTTTCGACGATGAACTTTTCGGTTCTGGATGGAGGGAGCAGCTACGACACCTTGGTTTTGAAAGGGGTCGGAATTACGGATTTTGACCTGCGAGACTTCAATCGCGCGGGTCCAACCGGTGATGGCCAAATTCTCACTCGATTCGAGAAAATCGACGCAACGGACGCCAATGCGGACGTCGCCCTGACGGTGACCCCGCTTGATCTCGCTCTGATCAATTCGGTGAGTTGGTTGGGTCAATCGCAGGGAAGCGACCCTTTTGATCAGTTGGATTTTGTCGGTAACGCCGGCGATCAACTTTATCTGCCAACGGTTGCCGTCGATCCCGCTGGGCCCGCATATCAAAATTTCCATGTCCTCTCAAAAGCAAGTGGGGTAACCACCTACGAAGCCTTCGTTAACGTCAATGGTACGACCAAGCAGGTTCGCCTATCCGTCAGCAACGCGGTCAAGGTGTTTGCGGGTTTTGACCCAAGTCTCGGCGCGACGACTCCTTCCGCACTAACAGCCCGTCTCAGTCGTTCGCCCGACAGTGATACCGGGTTGTTGTCGGACGATGGCATCACCAATAACGCGTCGCCTTGGATCGAAGGATCGGTGGATTCGAAGCACGCCGGGGCGACCGTCAAGGTCAGCGTTCAGGCACTGAATATCGCCGGGGATCCGGTCGGAACGGTCTATCAGTCCGAAGGCGAGGTTGCCAGGGACGGTCAGTGGTTTGTTCGAACCGGCACTCTCAGCGGCGCGACAGGGACTTACCCGACACTGGCGGACGGAACGTATGCAGTCACCGCGCAACTGATGGATGGCAATGGCACTACCGTCTTGGAGACAACCGCAAACTCCGCACGGTTTACGGTCGATACGAAGGAGTACATCCTAACCCCGAGCGGCGGTCTGAAACGGGATGCAATCAACGACACGGGGTCCTATTCCTACGACAACATCACCAAAGATACGACCCCCGAATTAAACGGGACCGTCGACCCGGGCTTAGCCGTTGCGGTCACACTCGGTTCAACCACCTATAACGCCAGCGTAAACGTGAATGGCGCGTGGTCTCTAAACGCCGATCAATCGATTACCCTCACTGAGGGTAAATACACCCCGCTGATCACCGTCACTGATGTGGCTGGTAATACAGCGTCCGTTGCAGGAACCAGTTTTGAGATCGACACGACGTCGCCTTCGGCAGCGACGCTCTCGGTTGATTCAACGGTCGGTGAGGCTACGCTCAGCGAGATGGTAGCGGGCGCGGTGCTCGTCAATGCGGAAGCGGGCTCTCGCGCCACGGTCACGTTTACGAACGGCGGGCAGTCGGTGGTGAAGTTGGTCACCGGAACCGGGGCAGCAACCAAAGTCACTCTCAGCACGGCCGACGTGTCGATCCTCGGTCAGGGCACGATTACCGTGGGCGTCACCCTGGATGACGCGGCTGGAAACGCGGCATCGGCAACCAGCACCCCCGTAACGCTTACCCTTGACACCATTGCACCGGCACAACCCGGCACGCCGACGACCGTAGTGGCGACCCCGGCGACGGGCGTCATCGAGGCCAGCGTTGCAGACGATATTGCCACCGCAAAGTTGTTCGCGGGCTCCACAGACGTCAGCTCGCGCTTTGACGTCGCATTCTCTGGGTCATCCGGGAGTCGCAAGGCGACGTTCACCCCCAAAGCGGAGCAAGTTGAATACAACACGGCGACCAACTTTACCGTGAAGGGTGCCGATACCGCCGGCAATGAGTCTCTCGCTTCGAACGCCCTCTCGTATACCTTCGATAACAAACCGCCTGCCGCAGCGCCAACCCTTATCGCCCGAACCGATGGCAGGGTCGCTGTCACGATTGGCGCCGGGGCGACCTCCGCGCGTTTGTACGACGGTAGTGGAGATATTTCGGCCAAGTTCACCACGAGCAAATCTGGTTCGGTGGTGACCTTCACACCGGTCTCGGGGTCGGTGGAATACCTCAGCCCCGTCACGCTGACAGCGAAAGCCATCGACGATGCGGGAAATACCTCCCCGGTCTCCGCGAGCGGCTTGAGTTACGCGTACGACAATAAGGCGCCCGCCGCTCTGACGGTGAGCGACGTCGTTCTCGGCTCCAAGACACTCCAACCCGGCACGCTGACCAATGGCGTTCTCATTGGCCAAGTGATGACGGGCGGCACTATTACCGCCACGATTGGTGCCGACGCGACGACCGCGCGCGTGTTCGTGGTGAACGCGGGTCAAGAGACCGACATTACCGATCAGTTCTCAGTCACGAGAGGTGCATTTTCCGATGCTGCGACGAGAACGATTACGTTTAACCCGCTAGAGAGCAAAGTCGACTACGCCGCTAGCACCGTTGGCGTGAAAGCCCTGGATCTGGCAGGGAATGCGTCTACGATATTCACACTCGCGACCTACACATTTGACAACAAGGCGCCAACAACGGCACCCAACGTGGTGCTTGCCAACAAAGCGACCGGCGTCATTAAGGCGACGTTTGATAACCGTTTCGCGACGAAAGTGGATTTGTATCAAGGATCCACGCTACTGACCGCTGACAGCTCTAAATTCGGCCAGACATCAACCTCCACGGGCAACAACACGGTCGTCACGTTTACACCCGCAACGGGCGTCGTTGAGTACTCGGCTACGGCAATCAGTGCGTATGCGGTGGATGTAAGTGGGAATCTGTCGCCTGCGTCAACGTTTACCTATAGTTTTGATAATAAACCGCCAGTCGCGCCTCTTAACTATATTCAGTACGATACCTATGCGTCCCCCGAATTCCTGCCATTGGGCACCTTTAGGATAACGATCGCAAGCGACGCCACCTCCGTGCGGGCCTTTCAAGACGGTGTCGATGTCACATCGAGTTTTAGTCTGACCTCGAAGGCGTCCGCAACAACGGGGGCGACAGACATTTACTTCACCCCACTTGCCAATAGGGTTGAAGTCACCCAGGCTAAACCCCTGTCGGTCAAACCGATCGACGCGGCAGGCAATCTTTCGGTCACGGCTACAACGCTTCAGGACAACCTTACGCCGGCAAAATTCTACGAATTCGATAACGTTGCACCGGCGACGACCCCGACGGTCCAATCCGTTACATCATCGGTCGTTAATGCCGCTGGCGTCTGGGCCTCGGGTGGCGTGATTACAGTAGCGATTGGTGACGGACAAACCGCCCGCTTATTTGACAGCGACGGGACCGACATTACCGCCAACTTCACCGTCAGCGCGAAAACCAACGGTAACGTGACGTTCACACCCATTCTTGCGCAAGTGGATTTCGCTGACGCAGAAATGCTCACGGTCAAATCAAGCGACTCGACAACAAGCGCTGTGGGCAACTTGTCGGTAGCGTCCGCGCCATTTAGCTATTCAGCGGACACCAAGGCGCCAGCGAATCTCCCAACGGTTGCGAACGGGACGGCGGGCAAAATCACCGTTACCCTCGGATCCGATGCGCCAACCGCGACGCAGGCCCGGTTGTGGATCGACGGCACCGAGGTCACCACCTCAAAATTCACTGCCTCCGTGTCCGGCCAGGTCGTGACCTTCACACCGATCGTCGGACAAGTTGAATACAGCGGGGCGAGCGTGACCGCCAAGGCTGCCGACGCCGCCGGAAACGTGTCTGGGGCATCGGCAGCACTTACTTACAGCTTCGATAACGTCGCTCCGAACGCCCCAACGCTGGCCGCAGGGAGCGGTAGTGGCACGATCGCGGTCACCATCGGCTCTAGCGCGACCGGCGCGAGCCTGTTTGCAGGCAAGCTCGACATCACTTCGCGGTTCGACGCCAGTGCGGTCAGCGGCGGGGTCATTACCTTCACCCCCGACCCTGGTAGCGTCGAATTGAATCAGGAGGCGTTGACGGCCAAGGCCGTTGACGCAGCCGGCAACTGGTCGGCTGCGTCCAACACGCCGCTCATCTATACCTTCGACAATGTGGGTCCTGATGCGGCGCCTAAAATCTCGCTACGCCCCGCAGGTGTGATTGCAGTCACCATGGGAACTGACGCAAACGCTGCAAAACTGTGGACCGGTGGTACTGAGATCCTCGTCAATACGGTGAGTAACGGCGTTACAACCACCGTCACTGACGCGAAGTACACGATGGTAAAAGTCGGCCAAGTCGCCACTTTTACGCCAATCTCTGAGAAAGTCAGCTACACCAACGAGGCGATCACCGCATTTGCGTATGACGCATCGAGCAATGCATCGCCGATTTCAAGCGCGGTGAATTACACCTTCGACAATGTGTCGCCGGCGAGCGCACCGACGGATATCTCATTCACCACCATCGATAAAGCAGCTCCGGTGTCGACGAATGGCGTGTTAGCCGGTGGTACGGCGACCGGTGGCGTGATCAGCGTGAAAGTGGGCGCAGACGCGGCTACGGCAAAACTGTTCCAGGGCACGGTCGACGTCACGTCATTGTTTACACGCTCGGAACCCAATAACTCGGTGGTGAAGTTCACGCCCGTAGCCGGCAAAGTGAACATCACAAGCGACATCAGCGCGAAGGCGATTGATGCGGCGGGCAACCTGTCGGCAACCCCCGCTACCATTTCGATGGACATTAGTGGTACCGCCACCGCGTACCGCTTCGACAACATCGCTCCAACGACGGCGCCAAAGATAGCGGTGGACAAGACATCCGGAGTGATTACCGTAACCGTTGGTTCAGACGCGACGACCGCGCGCTTATGGGCCGGTGATCAAGAAATCACGACCGCAAAGTTCACCAAGACCGGCACTGCACCGGTGCTGACCTTTACGCCAACGAACCAGGTCGAGTACCTCAACCAGTTGATTACCGTCAGAGCGGAAGATGCCGCAGGCAACGTCTCGGCACCTACAAAGTTTTCTTACAGCAAAGACTTGCTCGCTTCAGCAAAGCCTGTCAGCGCCGCAATCGATACGACCAATGGTGCAATCTCCGTGACGATTGGGGCGGCCGTGACTGGGAATGGCCTGGACGCTACGGATGCCAAGACGATTGTCAAGTTGTACGCTGTCATTGGCGGTACCACAACGGACATCACTTCGTCCTTTGTCAGTTCCAAAACGGCGGGGAGCTTGACGACGACATTCAAGCCCGTGGCCGGCAAGGTCGAGTTCACGGCCGACAGTACGATCACCGCAAAGGCAATCGATAAGTTCGGCAATGCATCGGACGCCATCAACCTGAGCGCAACTTCAACCGGCTTCACACCGGCTGCTAGCGCCTACACTTGGGACAACAAAGCCCCAGTGGCCGCGCCAACGGCGCTCTCAGCGGGTGCCACGAGCGGTGTGATCACAGCGACGATCGGTACCGATGCAACGACGGTCCGGTTGTACGCTGGCAAAACAGATATCACCTCGAAATTCGCCGTTGTCACTTCAGGCACGGCGGTGACCATAACGCCGAACGCGGGTGTTGAATATGTCCGATCGCCGATCACGCTGAAGGCGGCTGATGGGGTCGGCAATTTGTCCGCCGCCTCGGCAACGCTGTCGTACACCTATGACAACGTCGCCCCCGCGGCACCCAAAGTAGCCATGAATGCCGCGGCGGGTACGATCGCGGTATCCCTCGGTCTTGGCGCAACGAGCGCGAAGCTCTTCAACGGGTCGGCCGATGTGACGTCGGACTTTAACGCTGTTAAGAAGGGTTCCGTCGTGACCTTCTCGCCCAAGCCTGGCTTGGTCCAGATCCTAGCGGGAACGATGACGGCCAAAGCGCTCGATAGTTGGAGCACTCCCAATGCCTCTTTGCCCTCCGCGAGCCTCACCTACACCTTCGACAATATTGCTCCCTTAGCCCCAACGATTGCAGCCGGCTCTGCCGCGGGTACCATCGAAGTGACGGTCGCAGCTAGCGATTTGTCGATTGTTGGTTCGGCTGGGGCAAGGTTGTTTGCTGGCACGCGAGACATCACTTCCTTGTTCACGCCGACAAGAACGGCGGACAAGATCCTCTTCACCCCGGTCCTGGGGAAGGTGGACTATACGAACCAATCGATTTCCGCAAAAGCGTTCGATGGCTCCAACTATTCGCCGTTTGCGACCGCACCCTTGCTTTACACGTATAACGATGCTGGCATTACCATTAACGGGTCATCAAGTCTGACGAGTGGTGACGGCGCCGATAGCTACGTGCTGCCTGCCAGGGCAGCAACCTATGTGATCCCGAATTTCAACTATGTGGTGGACGGGGCCTTGGGGACTGAGCGCCTTGATCTCGCATCAGGCGCTAAGGCGGAAGTGACGCTGGTGGCTTCCTGGGAGGCCAGTGTGGATTCCAAGAACAGCGGCGAAGTTAAAATCTCCTCGAGTGGCTACAACGTCGACCTAACGGCGATCAGCGAAGGCACCAAGGGATGGTCGGTCAGCAATACCGCTGCCACCGCAGTTCGCTTCGATGGCAGCGCGTTTAGTGATTCGCTGGTTGGGGGTGTTGCAAAGGACACGCTATCTGGCGGGGCGGGTGACGACACCCTGGTCGGCGGCGGCGGCGGCGATGTGCTGACCGGTGGAACTGGCATTGATACCTTCCGGCTCGGCGGTGACCTGAAGGCGGCGACATTTACGGATTTTGTCTCCGGCGTTGACGTCATTGAACTCGATAACGCCTTGTTCACCATCCTGACGACCGAAGGCAATTTGGCGCTCGACGCCTTTGTCAACGGCACCAAAGCAGCCACCACTTCGCAGGTTTTGGTTTACGATCAGGCGAAGGGCAACCTTTACTACGATGCAGACGGTTCTGGCGCCGGACCAGCGGTTTTGATTGGGGTCTTTACGAACCAGGCGCTACTGAACGCCGGCGACTTCAAGGTGGTCTAGGTCTAAGTCTAAGTCTGAGTTTGAGGAAGAGCCGCTGTTCCTCGAGCCCTGACGCTCCCCGTCCGCCCCAATGGGGTGGGCGGGATCAAAACTTGGCGCACGAGGTTTGAAGCGACACCGGCGCGTCCGGTCGTGGCCCCTGCGGCCCCCTCAGACCGCAACGATCTTGACCTTGTCTTCGATCAGAAGCTGCGCAGTGCCTTGCGTCAGCACGCGATAAGAGGCGTCGCCCACCCAGGTTGAACCACTCATTTGCCACGCAGCGGCGTCGCTCAATTGCACGGTGTCGGTGGCGTAGCCGCTGATCACCATCCGCGTGGCCTGGTCAGTTGTTTGACCAATACCGAGCCCCGCCACACCCTCGAGTGGGAGATCGGCTGCACCAAAGCTCAGCACATCCGCCAGGCTGACTTGGAGGGTCTCGCCCTTTCCGGCGAGTTGAATCTTGGCGAGCGACCCGGGGCCATTCGCCAGGGGGCTGAGCGCCGCGACCGAGACCGGCGCGCGCGCGCTGTCGCCGCTCACCATCGCCTGCAGGGTGTTCGCGGGCGTCAACCACAAATCGGCGAGTTCATGCGTCGCGCCGTCGGTGCTGGTGTACGACGCCAGCAGACCAATCCAGTTACCGTGATCCAGGCGGGCGGCGGGAGCTGCATCGAGCGCGAGCGACTGGATGCCGAGCGAGCTCAAGGGTGCAAGCTCGCCGGGCTGGGTTTGGCCGTCGGCATTGCGGTCGCGCCACAGTAGCAGGTCCGCAAAGGCGGCGTCCCGGGCGTCGATCGTGTGGTCGGCGTTGAGATCGAGCGCCCGCAAGGCGGCAAAGCCGTCGCTGGCTTTGGTGCCGTCGGGCAGGCGCGTACCGCTGCCAAAGAGCTCGCTACCATCGTCGATTAAACCGTTGCGGTTGAGGTCGAGCGCGAGCCAGGCGTCGCTGGCCGACAACCAGCCCGTGCGCTCGCGCCTGCCGTCGGCGTCGATATCGAACACGACACCGGGTTGGGCGCCCAGGGCTCGCACGCCATCACCGTTGAGATCGAGCGCCAAGGGCGTGAGTTTGGCGAAGACTTCCGAGGTGACTTGCGCGTACGCAGTGCTTCGCGCCAGCGCCGAAATCTGTGCGGTCGACAAGGTCTTTGGGCCAATGCCGGGGATGGTCGTGAGCGCGATGATCTGTGAGGACGTTAGCGCGGCGCTCAGTTGTTGAGTCGAAAGCCCGGTAACAGTGAGCTTGGTCAACCCATCAATTGCCGTCATCGCCGCGATGTCTGGCCCAATCGCAGCCAAATCGGTCTTGTCGATTGCCGCGACCTGAACTCGAGCCAGGGCGGCCACTTGCACCGACGTCAGGGCCGGAAACTGGGCGGCGCCGAGCGCTTTGATCAGCGTGGTTGAGAGCGATGGAATGTTCTCCGGGGCCAGTGCAGCCACTGCAAAGGTGCCACGCGCGGCGATTGCGTTGGCCTGCGCCAGACTCAGCGCCGCGTACTGTGTGGAACTCAGGGCAACAAACTGCAAGCTCGAAAGCGCTTGCAGTTGTGCGGGTAAGAGCGCTTTCACCTGCGCTGGGACCAGACCGCTCAGGGCATCGGTGCTCAGCGCTGCCAGGGACGCGCTACGGAGGCTTGCGAGTGCCGGTTTCGCCAGGGCTGCCGCATCGTTCGCGCTCAGCGTCGCGATCTGCCCGGTCGTCACGGCGGCCAATTGGCCCGGTGAGAAGACTGCCCAGTCTGAGGTTTTGAGGGCCACGACCTGCAAGGAACTCAGTCCGGACAGCTGGGTCGAGCTCAAAAGCTTCGACTGACTGGACGCAAGCGCCTCGATCGAACTTGTCGTTAGCCCACGCAAGGACGACAACTTGAGTAACGCCGGCCCGAGGGCAGCCACCGTACCCGCTTCGATGCTGGGCGTCTGCGCTGAGGTCAACGCGGCGAGCTGGGGTGCGCTAAAGCCCTTCCATTGCGATGAGGTCAGGGTCAGGAGCTGCGACGATTGCAGGGCTTTCAGCTGACCCACGTTGATTGCGGCAAGGGTTTTAACCGAGAGCGGGCTGAGGTCAGGAACATTGCCCACTGCAGCCGCGAGACCGGCCCCAGCCGATTGCGAGAGCACGCCCCATTGGGTTGTGCTCAGAGCGGCAAGCTGATCGCTCTTGAGGGCCGCCTGTTGCGCAGAGCCGAGGCTGGCCACCTGCGCCGTCAGCAGCACACCCATGTCACTGCCGATCAGGGCTCTGATCTGGGTCGCTTCAAAAACCGTCAGCTTTGGGATGGCTACGATCTGATCGGTACCAAGCGCGCCCACCCGATCGATGGCGAGCGCGGCAAATTGGTTCGGGCCCAGGCCACCCACTTGAGATGGCAATAGGGTGGCCATTTGCGCGGTCCCAAGGGCCTTGATTTGAATGGTATTCCAGGCCCGAAGCTGCGGGGTGACGAGCGCCTGCAAGAACTGCGATGGCAGGCCTCCCAGCTGCATCGCGGTCAGGTTACTGAGCGACACCGCCTCGAGCCCCCGGGCAGCGTCCGTGCGCAGGCTGTAAAAATCGCTGGTATCCAGCGCAGCCAGAATCTGCGGCCGCAGCGCTGCGCTTTGGGCGGACGAGAGGATCCCTACCTGCGCGGTGCGAAGCGCCACAAACTGGCCCGAGCTCAAGAGCCCGATCTGCGTTGACGACAGGGCGCCCACCAGGAGCGTTGGCAAAGCCACCAGTGCATCGGTGGCAAGTGCTGCCGGGTAGGCCAGCGCGCGGATTTGGTTGCTTGCCAAGGTCGCAAGCGTGACTGGTTCGACGACCGTCAATTGGCCTGAGCCAAAGGCGGCCAGTTGGGTCGATGTCAGAGCGTCCAGCTGCGACGCCGTTAGGGATTTAAATTGATCGGTTCTCAGGCCTGAAAGTGTGGCCGGCCCAAAGGCGCGAGTTTGGTCGCTGGCGAGCGCAGTCAACTGGCTGGTCGCGATCCCCAGCATGCCGGTCAGGGCGGCCAGATCGCTGGTTTCAAAGGCGCGCATCTGCAGGGTCTGCAGCACCGCAAGCTGGCTCGAGCTCAAGGACGCGGCTTGCGTGGAGCTCAGTGCACGGAGTTGGTCCGTGCGCAAACCCGAAAGGCTGGCACCGGGCACCGAGCCACGGATTTGGTCAGTCGTGAGCGCAATGACGGCGGCTGGCGCGAGCGCGGCAAGGGCTTCGGTCGAGAGCAACGCAATCTTGGCGGGCGCAATGGCGCCGACACTGGCGGCATCAACGGCGCGCACCTGCGAGGACTTGAGCGCACGCAGTTGGTCGGACGAAAACACCTTAAGCTGAGCCGACCCCAGGGCAGCCACTTGCGCGGCGCTAAAGGCAGCGATCTGGTTGACGGCAATGGCCGCCACCAGATTCGTGGCCAGCGTTTCCACATTCTTGAGTGCCTGGAGGCTGATGGTTGCGAGCGCGTTCAGTCCATCGGAAGTGATGACGCCGGTTTGGGTGCTCGTGAGGGCGGCGACCTGATCAGACTGAAGCGCGGCAGCTTGGCGGTTACTGAGTGTGGCGAACTGCAGCGGGGTCAGCGCGACCACTTGGGACAGCTCGAGGGCGCTCAAATTGTCGGTAGAGAAACCCACGATGTCGGAGCCGATCCCGCGCAAATCGTCGGTTTCGAGAGCAGCGGCTTGTTTCGAGCTGAACGCGCCTACCTGGGTGGCCGAGAGCGCCGCAAACTGGGCCGTCATCAGTGCCTGAAACTGCGTGGTGTCAAACCCACGGGCATTGGCGTTGTCGTCAGAGCCGCGGATCTGATCGGTGGCCAGCGCGCCGATCGCGTTGGTTGTGAGCGCTTGGATGACTGAGGAGCCGAGCGCAAGGATACCGGCCGGCCCGATCGCGCGCGCGCCGTCGGAATTGATCGCACCGCCTTGCGAAGCGCTCAAGGCGGAGAGCTGAGCGGTCGTGAGCAGGCCAAATTGCGTCTGGGTGAGCGCACTCACCTGCCGGCTTGCGAGGGCTGCCATTTGGTTGGAGGAAAGCGCGGCGGTCGCATGGCTCGCGAGTACATCGACCGCGCTCAAGGACGCGAGCTCACTGGAGTTGATGGCGGCAATGATCGCCGGGCTAAAGGCACCGATTTGCGCTGAGCTAAAGTTTGCGAACCGTGCTGAAGAGAGCGCGGTGTAGCGGTTCAGGGTGAGCGCCGCGACCTGCTGCGCGCCGAGCGCGACCACCTGCACGCTGCTCAATGGCGTGCCCAGCGCCACGACCTGCGCGGTGGTAAAGCTCGCGAGCTGGCTGCCGCTCAGGGTCAGCACCGCATCGGAACCCAGCGTCCGCACGCCATCGAACGCGCTCACCTGGTCGGTCTGCAGACTGAGGATGCTTTGCGAAACCAAGCCTGCCAGCTGCAGATCACTCAGCGAGGCTATTTGCACGGTCGAGAACGCGCGCCACTGGTCACTCGTGAGCCCGCGGATTTGTTGGGTCGTGAAGCCGTAGGGCGACGCCAAGGGGTCGAACTCGGTCGAAGTCGGCCCGCGGAATTGGCCTCTGCCCAGTGCGGCGAGCGCCAGGGTCGAGAGCCCCTGCAGGGCGGTGGTGCTGAGGACCGCGAGCTCAGATTCCACCAGCGCCCCGGTCTGCGCCGAGCCGAGCGCGGCGACTTGCGCGCGCCCGAGCAGTGCAACCTGATTAATCGACAAGGCGGCAAATTGCAGCGTGCCGAGGGCCTGTACCTGGGTTGACAAGAGGCTCTGAACTTCGAGCGCGGTGAGCGCACTGACGCGGTCGTAGAGCAGGCTGGCAATTTCGGTCAGAGAGCCTATATCGGGGGCACCGATGGCGATTGCGCCGTCGACGCCGATCGCTTGCACCTGGTTGCCGGTCAGTGCCGCGAGTTGGGCGCCACTGATGGCGTCCCACTGCGCGGTGGCGAGTTGCTGGACTTGGGGTGCGGTGACAGCGCGAATTTGGGTGCTGGTGAGTGCCTGGACCAGGGCCGTGCCCAGGCTTTCGACCGCAGGCAACACGGCAATCGTTGCCGCACTCAGCGCCGACGCTTTGCCGGCGCCTAGCGTGGCGACCTGGTTGCTGGTCAGCCCACCGATCTGGATTGCCGACAACGCGGCAAACTGGCCATTGCTCAGCGTGACGAATTGGCTGGTCGAGAGCTTCAGAATTTGCTGTGCGCCTAGCGCGGTAAGCGCCGTGGTGTTGAGCGCGTAGATCGCCGGCAGCGCGGTGATCTCGTCGCCGGCAATCGCGATGGCGTCGTCCGACGTGATCGCGCTGACCTGAGCGGGCGAATAAGAACCGAACTGGGCAGACGAAAATGGCATCAAATGACTCGGCGTGCTAGCGTTTTCGGCTCGCGTTCGAAGGTCTGCGTTTACAGACTGGACATCAGACTCGATATCAGACTGGATATACTAGCAAGAACTACTCTGCCCGAACCCCGACGGCACTGACGCCCTGACGGCACCCCTGCGGCAAATCCTGCCGCCCACCGGCAGGGCGCGAACGAAGGTTCGCGGCGCCCTGCCCCGAAGGCCAGCATTTCGGGGCCTCCAGCCTTGGCAATCGAAGCGTCCTAAAGATGGCCTGGACCTTGCTTAGATTCATACGTACTTTTAGGACACCGCGCCATGCTTCCTTCCGACATCTCTACCGACAGCATTCAACGTGTACTGGGCCAGCTGCGCGCTGCGGCCGACATGGCGTCTTCGGGTGCCATGGGATCGGTTGGCGGTGCAGGGGCAGCGCAGCGTCTGAGCGAGTCGGCTGGCACCAACAGCGGGCTTGATTTCGGCAGCATCCTCAAATCGGCGGTCGAGCAAGTGAGCGACGCGCAGCAGGTAGCGACCGCCAAGCAACAGCAGTTCCAGCTTGGCGAGTCCAACATGAGCCTGGAAGAAGTGATGATCTCCCTGCAGAAAGCCAACCTCGCCTTCCAGGGGATGATTCAAGTGCGTAACCGCTTGGTTGAGGCGTACAAAGAAGTCGCTTCGCTCTCGCTTTAAACCCTGGATCCACGGCTTAGATCCAAGGTTTAGAAGCGCTTAGCCCTCTGCCCTGCCCCCCGCGCAGCGGCGACGGACGCTAGCGCCGAGCGCACGTTCGGCAAAGTTTTCCCGAGGTTGTGGTGTTTACCGTTATCGTCCCCACACACGAGCGCCCTTACCTGTTGCACCGCGCGCTGAGCTCGCTGGTCGCGCAGACCTTTACCGATTTTCAGGTCATTATCGTGAGCGATTCGGGGATGTACTTGCCCCCGATTAACGATTTGGCTCAGCTGAAAGGGCGCGTTGTTTACATCCAGCGCGACGATGGCCGCCCGATGGGGCCCGGGGATAGCCGCAACCTAGCACTTGATTTGGTGCGCACCCCCTACGTCCTGTTTTTGGACGACGACGACAGCTTTGAGCCCGGGCACTTGCAAGCGGTGGCGCAAGCGCTTGGAGGCAGTCATGCCTGGGGGCAGCGCCCGCTGGTTTTCACAGACTTCAAGGTGCTGGAAGAAGACCGCAACCAGACGCCGCCGACGCAACTGAAACTCACCGCATTTAGCCTGGCCGGAACCACCGCCGAGCAGGTCTTTGTGCGCAACACCATTCCCAACAGTTGTTTGGTCTATCGTAGCGACATCTTGAAAAACGTTCGCTTCGATACGACGATGAAACTCTACGAGGACTGGGACTTCTTGCTGCAGGTGCTGGCGCTTGCGCCGCTACAACACGCACCAGTTAATGGCGTAGTGATCCACAAGAGCTATGTCGCGGGCGAGGCGAACCTGCGGCGCGGCAACTCGCAAGACCATATCCTGATTGAGTCCACGGCGGAAATCTTCCGGCGCCATCGGGCGCCGACTGCGGCGGTGGCGCAGGGGCGCACCGAATTGATGGCGAGCGCGGGTGTGCAGTGGCCCTGAATCCGGGTTCCGCAGGTGCCTAGCGCTCAGCGGGTACTCGTTGCGGGCGGCGCCGGCTTTATCGGCAGGCGTCTGGTTCAGGCGCTTTGCGCCGCGGATTACCAAGTGGTTGTGGCCGGGCGCTCGTTGGCGGCAGCAAACTTTTTTCCGCCAAACGTGCGGTACCTGCAGGGCGACATCAGCGATCGTGCTTTCTGCCGAAGTGTGTTGGCAGACGTCGATGCGGTGATCGACCTCGCCCATAGCTTGGTGCCGGGAACTCCCCCAGGCTTAGAGATCCCCAACTTTATGGGTTCTATCGCTGCCAATATGGTGCTAATGGACGAAGCAGCGCGTCGTGGCGTGTACCGTTATCTGTATGTCTCATCGGGCGGAACCGTCTACGGTAACGCTCCCGTACTGCCCATTCCCGAATTCGCCCCCCTGAATCCGATCTCACCTTACGGGGTTGCCAAAGTGGCCGTGGAGCAGATCGGCCAGCATCTTTGTCGGTCGCGCCAGCTACCCTTCATCGTTGCCCGGCCTTCTAATCCCTATGGCAGGTCGCAGAGCGACCGAACTCAGGCGATGCAGGGATTAATTGACGTCGCCATCAAGCAAATCAAATGCGGAGAAGAGATCGTCGTTTACGGCGACGGCAATATGGAGCGCGACTACATCCATATCGACGACTTAACGAGCGGCCTGATGGACGTATTTCATCAGGGTGAGCTTGGAGAGGCCTACAATATTGGAACGGGTCGTGGGACCTCGATCAATACGGCTATCTCCATTCTGAGTGCGTGCGCACGTGAGCATGGTTTGAAAGCTGTCATAAACCATCGAGCGTCACGGCACGCCGATGTTGAAACCAATGCGGTGAACCATCAAAAGCTCACTAACCTAAGCGGTTGGCGCCCAATGATCGATTTAGCCAATGGTATTCAGCGTTGTTTCGCCGGACAGGAAGCAACTAGATGGGTAGCGTAACGGCATGCTGAAACGACAGATCTTCACCGGCTGGATGGGGGAGAACCCCATGTCATCGAACCGCGCGATGGCCCTGCTCTCGATCCTGTGGAATAGCGGCTGCGCCCACATACACCTTACGGAAAGAACGCTCGGGAACTGGATTGCTAAGGATGTCCCCATCCATCCAGGGTTTGCTTTTCTGAGTGCCGTTCATCGCTGTGATTATCTGCGCGCCTATTTGCTGCACGTGCACGGGGGCGGCTATGCGGATGTGAAGCACACGACCAAGGACTGGAACGAATATTTCACCCTGCTCGACCGTTCGGCCGCGTTCGGAGTTGGCTACACAGAAGTTGGTCCGCATGCCGTCGCGCGCGTTGGCGGTGCGCTCGAAGACAAGTTGCGAACGAACTACGCAAGGCTCATCGGTGTCTGCGCACTGGTTTTTCGCCCACGAACCGAGTTTACCGAAACCTGGCTTGGAACGATTGATGCGCTCTTAGACAAAAATTTTGAGCAACTCAAGCGGCATCCTGCGCGTCACCCGCAAGACCGGTTGGGGATCGAAATCGACGGAATTCAATCCGAATATCCGCTTGTTTGGACCGGAGTTGGCGGCGATATCTTTCACCCTCTGGTACTAGAGCACGCCGACCAGATACTGCACGCAGATATTGCGCCAAGCTTTACGGACTATCGGTGAACCCATCAAAACCAGTTCGAACCCCGGACTCAACCATGCATTCGAGTGAGCAACATGTCGCGCCTGGTCATTAAATTTCCGACACGAGGTCGACCGGAAAAATTCAAAGAAGTGTTTTCGAGGTATCTATCGATGCTGAGCGGGAAACATTTGGTTCAGTTTGTCATCACCATGGATGAAGATGACGAAACCATGAATAATCCAAAGATGAGGCAATGGCTCGCCACTCGCCAACAAAACGCCGAAATTCAATTTTATTACGGGCATTCAAAAAGCAAAGTCGAGGCGGTCAACGCAGACCTGAGTGAGGTGGATGGGGATGTCCTCCTGCTGGCCTCCGACGACATGTACCCCGTGATGGTGGAATACGACGACATCATTTTTTCAGCCTTCGCTCATTCATTTCCAAATTTTGACGGCGCCATCAAATTCTGGGACGGATTTCGACGCCGAGAAGATCTGATGATGACTTTGGCGGTGCTTGGCTTTCCTCTCTACCGAAAATTTGGCTACATATACCACCCGGATTACAAGTCTTTATTTTGCGACGAAGAGCAAACCTACGCTTGCATGATGATAGGAAAGCTAGCCAAAGTCGACGTTTGTATCATTCAGCACCTCTGGACGGCGATACCATTTGACCCGCTACACGCACGCAATGAAAATAAAGACATGTATGCGCGTGATGGTGCCGTGTTTGAACAGCGAAAATCCAAAAATTTCTTCGCTCAAGCGCTACTGTCGTGACAACTAGCACCGCGAACACCCCAGTGCTTGCCCTTTACATTGACTGCGAAGCCGAAAAAAGACTAGACGCGCTATGTCTTCTAAATTGGTTTTCAAAAAAACCACTCGATGCAAATGGGATTCAGGTATTATCTCTGCAGTCAGCTGGCAGCGCGTCTAAAAGTGTCTTGCGCAACCAGGCACTTGAGCTAAAGGTCGCACAGTTTATTGCATTCATTGATCCAACGATAGAAATAAACTGGCCCGAGCTCGCTGCATCAGCTGAAGGGCTCAAACGTTTGTCCCAACAAGACTGCGTTACGGTCGAAGAGCGCAGAACGAACCAGTCGGGCCCCGAAACCACTGTTCAGTATGGGCTGGGTAACCCGATGCAAACAACGCCCCCGCCTGGGTCGACAATCTGCAGGCAACCCGCAAACTCGCGCTGTTTCTGGAGAGCGGACTTAGTACGCGACCTGAAGTTCGACGATGCGCGCACGACAGACGAATTCTCAGCAAGCGAGTTCGCATGGAGCCTGAAGGCCGCCTCTCGCAGCGAAACCACCTTTCACTTGTCACTCAATCTATATCGCTCAACCGGAATCAACGGAAACAAGCAACTAGCTACATAAACAATCGGTATCGTTAGATCAATTCCGTGAATGCTCACAATATTTACAACTCAAAAAAAGTCCTGATAACTGGTGGACTCGGCTTCATCGGCTCAAACCTAGCCAAAAAGCTGGCGAGCCTAGGAGCCGAAATTACGCTACTTGACAGCCTAATCCCTGAATACGGCGGCAATCTTTTTAACATCAAAGGAATCGAAGACTCTGTCAACGTCAATATCAGCGACATCAGAGACTCTTTTGGAATGCGCCACCTAGTCAAACACAAGGATTATATCTTTAATTTGGCTGGCCAGACGAGTCACATTGATTCAATGGCCGATCCAGTTAGCGATCTTGAGATTAACGCAAAAGCTCAAATCACACTTCTAGAGGCATGCAGAAAGGCCGGAAACCATCCGAAAATAATATTCGCCAGTACGCGCCAACTCTATGGGAAACCCGTTTATTTACCGGTAGATGAAGCGCATCAAATTCGGCCTGTTGACATCAACGGGATAAACAAACTTGCTGGCGAGTGGTATCACGCGCTTTACCACAGCGTCTATGGGATCCCAACCTGCTCATTACGTCTGACAAATACGTACGGGCCGGGGATGCGGATCCGCGACGCCCGACAAACTTTTCTGGGAATTTGGATTCGGCAACTCCTGGAAGGAACGCCGATATCGATCTACGGGGATGGAGAACAGTTACGTGATTTCAATCACGTAGACGACGCCGTAGAAGCCTTACTGCTTGCTGGAGAAAAGGACGAGGCAGTAGGAAATCTCTATAATTTAGGGGGCAGTGAAGTCATTAGTCTGAACAAGCTCGCAGAGCTTATGCTGGCGATCGGAATGAAGTCAGGAATCGCTGGAAGCATTCGGCACCAGCCATTTCCCGAAGGGCGAAAGAATATTGATATAGGGGATTATTACGGCTCTTATAAGAAGATTGAGACCGAGCTCGGTTGGTCGCCGAAAGTATCAATGCTAGAGGGTCTTGGCAACACGATCGAATTTTATAGCAACCACCTACAAAACTACATTGATCCCTAGGCTACGAACTGGCATCCTTTGGGCGCCATAACGCCAATAAGCCGTAAGTGAATTTTTCCACGATTAGCACAAAAACTTAAACGTCAGGGACACTCCGCGCCCAAGTCAATCCACAATCCAACGTAAGCAGCCCTGGCAAAACGAATGATCAACATCAATAGCTTCAAGCGGGAGCCTGAATCGCTCAAACGGAAGATACTCATCGCTGCTGAGAGAGTATTGGAATCCGGCAGCTACATTCTAGGGCGTGAGGTCGCAAACTTCGAAAACCGGTGGGCAGAAGCAAACGGCACCAAGCACGCGATTGGAGTCGGCAACGGCATGGACGCCCTTGAAATCTCGTTGCGCTCAATTGGAGTCACAGCTGGAGACGAGGTTATTACGACCCCTTTAACCGCGTTCGCGACTGCGCTCGCGATACTGAGAACAGGCGCTACACCGAAATTCGCAGACATCAACCCACGCACGGGCCTGCTATGCATCAACCGTGTGCGTGAGGCTCTCACCCCTCGCACAAAAGCGATTGTGCTGGTCCACCTGTATGGCCACATAACAGCCATGGACGAGTGGCACGCTCTCTGTGAACAAAACGGACTAGCGCTGGTTGAAGACTGCGCTCAGGCGCATCTAGCAAAATGGTCAGGACGTGTTGCGGGCTCATTTGGAGTCGCTGGAGCACACAGCTTCTACCCTACTAAAAATCTTGGAGCGCTGGGAGACGGCGGCGCGATCATAACGAACGACGACAAAGTCAATGACGACGCGAGGACGCTCCGAAACTACGGGCAAAGTGTCCGGTATCACCACCCGGAGTTCGGCCTAAATAGCCGGCTTGACGAGCTTCAGGCCGCCGTCCTAACTGAAAGGCTCGCCTATCTAAAAGAGTTTACGAATCGACGGCAGGATATTGCAACAAAATATAACGTAGAAATTACTAACGCGCACGTGCGAATACTTGCAATGCCTGTTGCGCGCGAAAACCATGTGTACCATCTCTATGTTGTCTGCTCTCCGTTTAGAGATGCACTGCAGAGACATCTCAGGGAATCGGGAGTCGAATCTTTAATACACTACCCAATCCCCGTTTACAAACAGCCCGGCTTATACAAAGCCTCTTTGAAATTGCCTGGATCAGCCGGGGCGTCAACACTAGAAAGCGTCTCGCAGGCAGATTTAGCGAATGAATTTAGGTTTTGCGAGGAGCACACCGCTAGTTGCGTCACCTTACCCTGCCATCCATTTCTATCAGACGCCGAAGTTCGAGTGGTAATCGAAGCAGTCAACAGTTTTACACCAGACTAGGGAGCGACTTAAGGTGCCCGAAGCATTCGTAACCCTATTCGATCGCAACTACGTACACCACGGCCTTGCCCTGTACAGATCCTTAGTCAGGCATTTTAACGGAGCATTTCGCCTGTATGTCATTTGCATGGACGGACAGGCATTTCAGGCAATCGGCCAATTAGACCTGGACAATTTTATCCCGATTGCACTAGCCGACCTTGAAACTGAGGAACTCAAAATAGCGAAGGCCTCTCGCACAAGAGGCGAGTATTGCTGGACGCTTACGCCTTTTACTTTTGACTTCGTTTTCGATAGAGACATACAAATCAGGCAAGTTACATACCTAGATTCAGACTTGTGGCTCCGAGATTCCTGCAACGAAATATTCACTGAGTTTTCCGACTCTACGAAACAGGTATTGATAACCAAACACGCATACCATCCAGACTATGACCAGACTGAAACATCGGGGAAATTTTGCGTTCAGTTCCTTACGTTTAAGCGTCATGGCTCGATCGCGGTAAGGCGCCGCTGGCAGCAACAATGCTTGGATTGGTGCTACTCTCATAGTGAGGACGGAAAATTTGGAGACCAGAAGTATCTGGACGAATGGCCGCGCCTTTTCCCAGAGCTCGTTCACGTCCTAAAGGCTGAAAGTCTAGTGATGGGTCCCTGGAATGCGAAGCGCTTTCCATATAGCGACGCTGCCGCATGGCATTTCCACGGGGTTCGAATACGCCTTGACCCATCAGGCGCACCCTTCGCTGCAATGAGCAATTTCTACGAAATCCCGCAGCCCACGAAGAATTACGTATATAACCCGTATGTCGCCGAAATACTAGGCTGTTATCAGTTTTTCCAAGCAAATTTCCCGGGGATCTATGGAAACTGAATTCAGTATTGCGTTCGTGGGTACTTACTACTCCCCCTTCCTAGCGGCACATTATAGCGATCACCCCGGACTAATATCACTCCCATATCAGGCTCAGTTGGACGCTCTTCTCGGAAGCAGCTTTGGGGATTCAGATTTTTACTCTAACGGGATGCGCCACCAGGGATGGCGCGCCTACGAGATAATCGCGAATTGCGCACCACTACAAAAAATGTGGGCGGAAGAGAATCGTGCCCCGGATATCGGTGTACAAACTTTTGTCCAACAGATAGCAGCATTGAAGCCAGATGTCGTCTATTTTCACGACCTAAGCCTAGCCGATTCAACAGTGACGCAACAACTCAAGGGGTTAGTTCGCCTCATCGTGGGCCAGATAGCCTCGCCAGTTCCCCGAACTGCAGACATCCGGTCGTTTGATCTTATTGTTTCTTCGTTCCCTCATTTTGTTGACGCATTCCAGCGCGCTGGAATACGTTCCCTATACCAACCCCTTGCATTCGACCCAAGGGTGCTTTCAAGACTAGGCCCAAGGAATCCAAAACACGCGGCAACGTTTATTGGAGGAGTTACGCCGAACCATCAGGCGAGGATAAACCTCCTATCCTCGATTTGCGGTGTGACGAGATTAGATACATGGGGCTACGGATACAACCAACTCCCCGCCGACTCAAATATCTTGCGAAACTATCACGGTGAGACCTGGGGCCACGCAATGTTCACGGCACTACGTAACTCTAATCTGACCTTAAACAGTCATATCGATGTGTCTTCAACGTTCGCCAACAATATGCGGCTATTCGAAGCAACAGGATGCGGCACTTTATTATTAACAGAAGAGCGCGAAAACCTCAGAACCCTATTCAGAGCAAACGAAGAGATTATTACTTATAGGTCTACCCAAGATTGCGCCGATAAAATTCAGTATTTTTTGAGACACGAGCATGAAGCAACAGAAATAGCATTGGCCGGGCAAAGAAGGACTCTCACCTCCCATACCTACTTAGCAAGAATGGCCGAGACAGCAGCTACATTAGGACGGATGCTCGTTCGGAAGTCTGATTGAAGATTTTATGGGAAAAAATCCGAAGGCAAAAATCGGACAGGCAGCAGGAAAATGACCTGTCTGGGTTTTTCGGACCAGTTTTAACTAGAGATTCTGGCCTCGGTTGTTGATACGTTGCCCCACCATGACGCGAACTCGATCGGGGTCTGATAACCGAGGCTCGAGTGCGGTCGTACCGAATTATAGTGCTTCCTCCATTGCTCAATCAGATGGAGATGACAGGGTAAATCCGCCCAAAAAGTCCTGAACGGTAGGAAATCAGAAAGAACCGAGCCGAATCAGACAACGATCTGTTGCAATTCTCAGAGACCGATCCAAAAACCACCTTCACATTGATCGTGATACTCCAAAACATCAGTTTTTCAGGCCATCCTTAGGGAAACGCTGATTTATTAGCGGGTAGGTAGCGTATTTCAGTTGGGGTTCTGGGAAAATATAGGTCTTCGGATTTGAGCGGACCCGGACGATGCAAGCGAGTTTTTCGGATCTTGAATATGCGGCCAAGAAGCGGGTTACGCGACGCGACCGGTTTC
>Ga0214921_10002987_pt1 | contig 26618 bp, 26 predicted proteins | sample LL1505_MetaG_FD_177992 | JGI IMG/M metagenome (GOLD analysis project Ga0214921, IMG submission 177992) | Freshwater microbial communities from Lake Lanier, Atlanta, Georgia, United States - LL-1505 | ecosystem: Environmental > Aquatic > Freshwater > Lake | place: USA: Georgia | collected... | reverse complement strand
GAGACGATGCCCACCGAGCCGCGGCGGTGGATGTGGCCGGGCATGATGCCGATCTTGCAGGCATCGGGGGTGATGACGCCGGGGCAGTTGGGGCCGACCAGGCGGGATTTGGAGCTGCCGAGTGCGCGCTTCACCTTCACCATATCCAGCACCGGAATGCCTTCGGTGATGCAAATGATGAGGGGCAGTTCGGCGTCGATCGCTTCGAGGATCGAATCAGCGGCGAAGGGGGCAGGGACGTAGATGACCGAGGCATTGGCCCCGGTGGCGGCCACGCATTCGGCCACGGTGTTGAACACCGGCAGGTTCAGCTCGGGATGCATGGTGCCGCCCTTGCCGGGGGTGACACCGCCGACATAGTTGCTGCCATAGGCAATGCCCTGGGAGGCGTGGAAGGTGCCCTGGGCGCCGGTGAAGCCCTGGGTCATCACCTTGGTGTTGGCGTCGATCAGAATGCTCATCTTATGCGTTCCTCACGGCAGCGACGGCCTTTTGGGCGGCATCGGCAAGATTATCGGCGGGGATGATGGCGAGGCCGGATTCGGCCAGGATTTTCTTGCCGAGTTCGACATTGGTGCCCTCAAGCCGGACCACCAAGGGCACTTTTAGGTCCAGGTTCTTGGATGCCGCCACGATGCCATTGGCGATCATGTCGCATTTGGCGATACCACCAAAAATATTGACCAGGATGCCCTTCACATTGGTGTCGCTGGTGATGATGCGGAAGGCCTCGGTGACGCGCGCCGCATCGGCGGTGCCGCCGACATCGAGGAAGTTGGCGGGCGAGGAGCCGTAGAGCTTGATGATGTCCATGGTGGCCATGGCGAGGCCGGCGCCGTTGACCATGCAGCCGATTTCGCCATCGAGCGCCACATAGTTCAGGTCGTGGTTGACGGCGTCGAGTTCCTTGGGGTCCATCTCGGTGTCGTCGCGCAGCGCTTCGAGGTCCTTGTGGCGGAACAGGGCGCTGTCGTCGAAGCTCACCTTGGCGTCCAGCGCCAGAACGTCGCCGGCCTTGGTCACCACCACCGGGTTGATCTCGATGATCGCGCCGTCGAGGTCGATATAGGCGGTGTAGAGGGCGGTCACCAGCTTCTGGAAGGCGCCGACCTGCTTGCCGGTCAGGCCGAGGCCGAAGGCCAACTCGCGGCCGTGATAGGGGAAGACGCCGGTGGCGGGGTCCACATGCACGCGGAGAATCTTCTCGGGGTGGTGCTCGGCCACCTCCTCGATCTCCATGCCGCCTTCGGTGGAGGCCATGATGACGATGCGGCTGGTGTCACGGTCGAGCAGCAGGGCGAGGTAGAGCTCGCGGGCGATGTCGCAGCCGGCCTCGATATAGAGGCGGTTGACCTGCTTGCCGGCGGGGCCGGTCTGCTTGGTGACGAGGGTGGAGCCCAGCATCTTGCCGGCCTGCTCCTTCACCTCGGCCACGCTCTTGGCCAGGCGGACGCCGCCCTTGCCGTCGGGGTCATTGGTGAAGCGGCCGGCGCCGCGGCCGCCGGCATGGATCTGGCTTTTGACCACCCAGATCGGGCCGGGCAGTTTTGCCGCGCCGGCTTCAGCCTCTTCGGGCGTGGTGGCGACGTAGCCGTCGAGCACCGCCACGCCGTAGCGCTTCAGCACGTCCTTGCCCTGGTATTCATGGATGTTCATCGCTTTTCTCCCAGCGGCAAGTGTTGCGGGCTCAGACGCCCAGGGCCTTGAAGTCTTCGACCAGCTTCTTCACCGCGTCGCAGCTTTTGTCGAAGGCGGCTTTTTCAGCGTCGCTGAACTGCACTTCGACAATGCGCTCCACGCCGCCGGCACCGATCACCACCGGCACGCCGACATAGAAGTCGGACAGGCCGTATTCGCCGTTCAGCATCACCGCGCAGGGCAGGACGCGCTTCTTGTCCTTCAGGTAGCTCTCGGCCATGGCGACCGCGCTGGCGGCCGGGGCGTAGAAGGCGGAGCCGCGTTCCAGCAGCTTCACGATCTCGCCGCCGCCATTTGCGGTGCGGTTGACGATGGCGTCGATGCGCTCCTGCGTCGACCAGCCCATCTTGATCAGGTCGGGCACGGGCACGCCGGCGACGGTGGAGTAGCGGGTGAGCGGCACCATGGTGTCGCCATGGCCGCCGAGGACGAAGGCGGTCACATCCTCGACCGAGACGTTGAATTCCTCGGCCAGGAAGAGGCGGAAGCGGCTGCTATCCAGCACGCCGGCCATGCCGACGACCATGTGGGCGGGCAGGCCAGATTTCTGCTGCAGCGCCCAGACCATGACGTCGAGCGGGTTGGTGATGCAGATCACGAAGGCGTTGGGGGCGTGTGTCTTGATGCCCTCGGCCACCTGGGCCATCACGCCGGCATTCTTGGTCAGAAGGTCATCGCGGCTCATGCCCGGCATGCGCGGGAAGCCGGCGGTGACGATCACCACATCGGCGCCGGCGATATCGGCATAGTCACCCGTGCCGGACATGGCGGCGTCGAAGCCATCGACGGGGCTGGACTGCATGATGTCCAGCGCCTTGCCGGCGGCGACGCCGGGGAAGACGTCGAACATCACGACATCGCCCAATTCCTTCAGGCCGATCAGATGGGCGAGCGTGCCGCCGATGTTGCCAGCGCCCACCAGGGCAATTTTCTTGCGGGCCATTGCGGCCTCCCTCACTGCTTTGCAGGGGTATGGGTAGCCTGCGCGCTGGCCTGCGGCAAGGCGCTGGGGGCGTTGTGGAGGGCGCGGGCGGCGCGAAATCGTCATGCCTGGGCGGTTCATTGGCGCCGGTTGGGTGATTGGCGCAGTCAAACCTTCCAGGCATTGACCTGGTGCGAAGCTGCGGAGCGCTTGAGGTCGCCATCCAGATACATGGGCGAGGTGTATTTGGCGTCCAGCGCCACCCACTCTTCGGCCTGCGCTTCATCCATTGCCGGCTGGTAGCGGCAAGCAATCTTCAGTGGTTCAGATAACAATGTCGTGAGTTGCGATACAGGCCAGGACGCTGGGACGGCGCGAGCGAAAATCTTTTAGGCCTTGGAAATCCAAAGAATTGGCAGCCCGATGCCGCCGCTGCGGTACTGGGGTGGCGCGGAATTGGTGGCGAAACTGACCTGAATTGCCCAGGTTACCGCAGCTTTGCGTGCCATAGATATGCACACACAATTGTCATCTGCGGTCATATGGTCATAGGGTGGTTCATTGATTGGACCAGCAATAATGCGGTTCGATGATTTTGGGCGGGGTGGCCGGTGCCGAAATGGCGGTTATTATCACAAGAAGCGGCCCGTCAGCCCCTGCCATGGGCGCTGCGCTTCATGCTGGCCGCCTCGGTGATTGTGCCCCTGCTGTTCCTGGCTGGCGGCGCCTGGTACCGGCGCGGCCAATTGCTGGAGCAGGCTGTGGCCGATGCCGACCGCCTGGCCGGCGTCGCCCGCGAACACGCGCTGAAGGTGCTGGAAACCAATGCCCTTGTGCTCGACCGGCTGGAGGACCGCATTCGCGGCCTGAGCTGGGCCGAGATCGCCGCGCGCGGCGAGGAATTGCACGGCTGGATGCAGCGGCTGGATGAGGAGATCGACCAGATCATCGCCCTGCATATCGTCCACCCCAATGGTGATGTGGTGCTGCTGAGCCTGGCTTGGCCGACGCCGCCGCTCAACCTGGCCAGCCGCGGCTATTTCCCCCCCATGGTGGCGGGGGAGAGGGGCATCGTGTTGGGGGATCGTTTCATGTCGCCGCTGACTGGCAGGATGAGCGTGGCGTTTGGCCGGGCGATCCGCACGGCGGATGGCGAGTTTGGCGGTGCGGTGGTGGGCGCGCTGCTGGCGGATTATTTTGAGGCGCAGTGGCGGCTGATGGACCCGGGCGGCCGGGCCTCCTTTGGTTTGGTGCGCCTGGCTGATGGGCTGACGCTGGCGTCTCTGCCGGCCAGCACTTCGGCGCCGGGCACAGTGCCTGACCCGGGCCGGGTTTTCGCCGCGGTGCAGCCCTCCGCTGAAGACCTGCACCGCACCGCCCGCTTTGGTGAGCGGGATGAATGGCTGGGCGGCGGCAACCGGCTGGGCAGCTTCCCGCTGGGCGTCACTGTCGTGGTTGACCTTGACCGGGTGCATGCCGAGTGGCGGCGCGACGTGGGCGGCCTCGCCTTGTGCATCATGATCGCCATCGCCGCGCTGGGCTCGGCTTCCTTGATGGCGGTGCGGCGCTGGCGGGCGGAGCAGCGGGCGCTGGCCGAGTTGGAGGCGGAAATTCATCGGCGGGAGGAGGCCGAGGCGGGGCTGCGGCAGGCGCAGCGGCTGGAGGCGGTGGGCCAGTTGACCGGCGGTGTGGCGCATGATTTCAACAACCTGCTGACCGCCATTTTGGGCACGGTGCAATTGCTGGACCGGCATTTGGGGGCCGCTGCCGATGAGCGCACCCGCAAGCTGCTGGATATGGCGCGGGACGCGGTGCGGCGCGGTGCCTCGCTCAATCAGAGCCTGCTGGCCTTCGCCCGGCGGCAGAGCCTCAAGCCGGCCGATTTGGATGCCAATGCGCTGCTGGAAGGCTTTGCGCCCTTGGTGCAGCGGGCGGTGGGGGAGGCGGTGACGCTGGAGCTGAACCTGGCCGCCGACCTGCCCTGGTGCCGTGTGGATGCCAGCCAGTTGGAATCCGCCATTCTCAACCTGGCGATCAATGCGCGTGACGCGATGCCGCGCGGCGGTTCGTTGCGGTTGGAGACCCGGGCCGCCTGGCTGGATGCGCCGCTGCTGGCGGGCAATCCGGATGCGCGGCCGGGCCATTTTGTGGCCATTGCGCTGCGCGACACCGGCACTGGCATGCTGCCCGAGGTGCGCGACCGCGCCTTTGAACCCTTCTTCAGCACCAAGCCGGTGGGCCGGGGCACGGGGCTTGGTCTTTCGCAGGTCTTTGGTTTTGTCCGCCAGTTGGGCGGGCATGTGGCGATTGAGAGCAGGCTGGGGCTTGGCAGCACCATCACGCTGTTCCTGCCGGTGGCGGCGAAGCCGGTTCGGCAGGCGCCGGCCGGGCCGGTGGGGGAGGCGGGCCTGCCCATGGTGGCGCAGGCGCGGGTTTTGCTGGTGGAGGACGAACCGCGGGTGCGTGAGGTGACGGCTGAAATGCTGCGCGAGGCCGGGTTTGTGGTGCGCGTGGCGGCGGATGGCTGGCAGGCGATGGCGCTGCTGCGCGGCGGCGAGCCAGTTGATGTGCTGTTCAGCGATATTGTCATGCCGGGGGGCATGAATGGGGTGGAGTTGGCGCAGCGGGCCCGGCGGTTGCGGCCGGCGCTGCCGGTTCTATTGGCGACCGGCTATCCCGGCCAGGGCTTGGATCGTGAGCAGCATGGCTTTGAGGTGCTGGCCAAGCCTTATGACCAGGGGCTGCTGGTGCGGCGAATGGCGGCGCTGGCGGCGAATCAGGAAAGAGTGGTCGCCTGACAGGCTGCTGGGCCGGATTGCCCGGCTGTGTGGGGTGGGGGCCAAGCTTGAAGGGCCCGTTTTGATTGTCTGAATGCCAGAGGTGGGTGGCGTATTTTTTAAGATTCCGGATTTTTTTTGAGTAATTTGCCGATTTCAAGCCAGCGAGCGGCCACTTCTGGATTGAGTTCATTCAATAAAATGATGGCCTCATGAATCCGACGGCCAGATTCACGGTCAGTAGGCGAAAATTGCAGTTCTGCCAGTACGCAGCAATACAGCTCTGCCAGGGCGTTCATCACTTCGGCCGGAATTTTCATTTGGCCGCGCTCATAGCGCAAAATAGTTGTGTGGGTCGTACCAAGAACTTTGGCGACTTCGACCAATGTCTTACCAGAAAATTTTCGCCATTCGCGAAGAAAATTATCCATAAACCGATATTACACATCCATGGGCGGCTGTGAATTAGGCAGTAGTCGCACATTATCATGAGCTTCGAGTTCCTCTGCATGATGAGTGATTTGTTAACTATGTGACATGCAGAGCGGCTGGTCTGAAGAGCGGGCGGCCGTGGCGAAGCATTCTACCCATGGAGACATAATGGGCTGCCATGAATGATCCAACTGTCCAGCAATATCGGCAGATGGGCAAGCGTAGCCCTGTATTTAATGTGGTTGGCGAGTTCGACCATAGTGCCATAGAATTGATAAGATGGCCGATTTCGGCAATCCGATGTCAGATTTTTTATGATTCTTATGCTTTAGCAACGAAAAATCTACAATAATAGAACGAATAATGTGCGATTATTACACAAAATGCCTGGATAAAATGCCCTGGATTGAAGTTTGGCCGATATGTTTTTTCGGCGGGTGGGGGCCGGCAAGCGCCCCATCAAGCGGCGCAATGAAAGGCTTGGAATGGCTTTGGGCGGACCACCTCCCTCGGCTGACGGCCCGGCGGCCAAGGTGCCCGCGGAGGGGTATGATGTCTGTGCAGGGCTGAATATGTTGGATATACTGCGAGTTGCGCGGCCGCCATCTCGGCTGGTGTTTGGGGCGCAGCCGAGGCTTGGGCGACGGGGCGGTTGTTGAGCGTGGCCATTTCACCGCCCGCAGAAATGAAATCTCGGTTGCTGTGCCGCGCCGTGCCCGCCTGTTTGCTTCACAAGCGTCAAAAAGCCTGACAAGTCTAAATTTCATTGAAATAAAGATTTTATTCTGGGAATATTGCGGGATAGATTGTATTCCGGCTCGAACTGGAGGGTCATGTCGCATCTCACCGGCGGCCCGGTTCGGATGAAGACGGCTCAAACAATGAAAGGGTCCACCCATGTGGTTTCGCACTCCCATCATCGCGTTCGGCTCGCTGGTCTTCCTCGGCCTGGCCGGAGCGCAGACGCCGCCGCCCGCGCCGGATGTGATCATCGATGCGATGGAGGGGGCGCTGGGGCGGATCACCACCTATCGCCCCAGCCATGGCAAGGGATATTGCGCGGCAGGGAATTTCGTGGCCACGGCCGATGGCACGCGGCTTTCCGTCGCCCCGGTGTTCAATGGACAGCGCGTGCCGGCTGTCATCCGCTTTGGGGTGGGCGGGCCCAATGCCCGGGTGGCTGACACCGCGCGCAGCACGCGCGGCCTGGCCATCCATATGGAGACGCCGGCGGGCGATGTGTGGGATTCGGCCAGCATCTCGGTGCCGGTCTTCGGCGCGCCCACGCCTGAGGCCTTTGTCGGCGGGCTGCTTGTGCGCAGCCCGGGGGCCAATGGCGCGCCGCCTGACCCGGCGGCGGTGGCGGCCTTCGTGGCCGCCAACCCTCAGACGCTCAACCAGGGCCGCTGGCTGGCCGCCAACCTGCCCCCGGCCAGCTTCGCCACCACGCCCTATTTTGGGGTGAATGCCTTTCGCTTCCAGGGTGCTGATGGCCAGGTGCGGATCGCGCGCTGGGTGTTCGAGCCGCGCGCGGGGCTGGAGCGGCTGACGGCCGAACAACTGACCTCCATGCCGGCCGATTTCCTGGCCGATGAGCTGCGCCGGCGCGTGGCGACCGCCCCCGTGGAATTCGACATGGTGCTGCAATTCCCCGGCGCTGGCGATGACGTGAACAACCCCACCATCGCCTGGCCCGATGACCGGCCCCGCACCATGGTGGGGAGGCTGACGGTGACAGAGGTGGCCGCTGGCCCGGGCGGCGCGTGCGAGCCCATCAGCTTCATGGTGCTGGACCAGGAGCCGGGCATCACCTTCAGTGATGACCCGATGTTGGCGGTGCGGGCCGGGGCCTATGCGGTGTCGCTGTCGCGGCGCACGCGTTGAGGCTGGTGGCGGCAGGCTTGGCGGCCTGCCGCATTGCCGGCTTGCGCCGGCCGCGGTGCAGACGGCCCCGCCTCGGCTGGCGGCTATTCTGCAGGCGACGCGACTGGCCCCCGCGGGCACGCGTTCAGGGCGCCATTGCGTTGAGCTTGCTGCCCGGTTTGAGATGCGGCGCTGTGCCGTCCGACTTTGGACATTGAGGTGGGAGAGATGGTGGGAAGCCTGGAAAGACCGCCTGGAAACTCGCAGACAATTTGGGCGTCTGGCGGACCCGAAAGCTGGCTATTCCCTGGTTAGCATCTTAATTCATGCTATGGCGGGTGCTGGTTCCTGGAACAGACGGCCGAGTGTTCAGCTTTCGAAAGCCTCGAACAGCGCGCCGTGGTGCCAGCCTAGCCATACGGAGTATACCAAACCGCAGCTGTGGCTTGAGCATCATGGCCTGCTGGCGTTTCGATGGACACCGAGTTTAGCCTGCCTCGGCCAACGCCTTGAAATCCATAGGGCTGAGACAGCCAATGGTCGAATCCCGCCGCCTCGGATTGTAGAAGCGCCCGATGTAGTCGAACACATCGGCGCGCGCCTGGTCGCGGGAGCGGTAAATTCGGCCGCGCAGCCGGGCTTCCAACCTAGGGCGACCGCTACGCGCTTGATGAAGTCGTTGCGGGCCTGCTGGGCGGTCAAGCGGAGCTGCTGGACGGCCGCCGCTTTGCTGTTTGACAGGCCGGCCTCACGGTCGCGCTTGCGCCGCTCCTGCTTTTGCTCGCGGCGCGCCTTGGCGCTGTCGCGCTGGCGCTGGGCGTATTCCTCCTCGCTGCGCACGCCGGTGAGCTTGAGGTAGTTGAGCTTGCCGCCCGCGCCGCCGATGAGATGGAAGGCATCGTCGCTGCTTGGCTGGATGGGCACGGCATGGGCGCGACGACACTGCGGAAGATGGCGGGCGAGGGCAGCGCCGAGGTGGTGGTGGGGCCGGGGGTGCAGCAGGAGGTGGCGTGATACCTCCCCTTCGAATATTGCTTGCATCGTACGTCACTGGGACGTACATAATGCATTCAATGCACCCTTAGGAGGAGGGCAATATGCTTGCTTTCCTGGACAAGACCAAACTGATTGATGAGCGCAGCGACGCCCGGATGAATTTCCGGACGAAGCCGCGCATCAAGGCCGCAATCCAGAAGGCTGCGGCCCTGTCCGGCGTGGACGACTCCGTGTTCACCATGAACGCGGCCTATCAGGCCGCCATGGCGACGATCGCCGCGCATGAGCACACGCTCTTGCAGCCGGTCGACCATGAGGTGTTCTTCGCGGCGCTCGACGCGCCGCCAGCGCCGACCGATGCGCTGCGTGCGGCGTTCAAGCGGCATCGCGAGACTGTCGTCTCGAAGTAATGCCGGAAGCTAAACCAGCAGAATTCCTCATCGAGCCGTTCGATCCCGAGAGACATGATCGAGCGGCGTTTTCTTGTGGCATCGAGCAGGTCGACAATTATTTCCAGAAGACCGCCAACAAGCTCGCCAAGGCGGACAATGTCCGCTTGTTCGTCATGTTGGCGGCCGATGGTGCTTTGATCGGCTTCTATGCGATCAACGCCCATTCCGTGAACTACACAGAGCTTCCACCCAAGTTCGCGCGTACGCGGCCGTCGCACGGCAACATTCTGGCGGCCTACATATCCATGATTGGACGTGACCAGCGCTTCAAGGGAAGCGGCTACGGTAGCGATTTGCTGGTCGATGCGCTCCGGCGCATTGCGGCGGCAGCCGAGAGCCTCGGAATCGCGGTGGTGATGCTCGATGTGCTCGACTGCGGCGACCCAGCCAGGGTGGCGCGGCGAAAGGCGCTCTACGAAGGGTTCGGCTTCTTGCCGCTGCCGTCCCGTGGCCTCCGCATGTTTCTGCCCATGGTCACGGTCCGCGCCCTGGTTGATGAGGCTGATCGTCCCGCGGTGATGGCATCGCCACAGCTCAATCGAATGTAAACACTACAGCCGGCCCTGGCGGATACGGGCACCCTGCGTGAAATGGCTCTAATCGCCTGTCCGATGATCGGGGACCACCTCACTCCCAGCCGAAGCACCATACTCAACACCCAGACCGCAAGCAGTGCCTTGGGGCTGCGCTTACGCCCGGTGGCCCCATCGACAAGCCCTTGCCGTGGTGCTGACCCGCGGCCGATCGGGGCGGACGGCCGGGTCCAACACGGAGAGGGCCTCGTCGCCGCGCTTGAGCCGTTTCATCGGAAGCGAAAACGTTGCAGCGGCTCCAGCCATTGTTTTACCCCATTTTCCGGGGCGTCTTGCGAAGCCGCAAGGCTTGGAAATGCTCTCAGGATGGGGCCGTTTATGCTGGAGTGGGCGGGCAATTCGGCCATGTATCCCTCTCGCTCAACGCCAGCCTTGCGCTGGCGCCTTCCGCACGCGGCGGCTCAACTCCGCCATTGAGGTTATCAGGCCCTCCCAGAAGTCGTCGATGACATCGCGGTTGGTCATCACCCATGGCGCAACGCGTTCGAAATCTTTCTCATTCAATCCGCCGCTCACTTGCAGGACCATCGGCTCCACCGCCAGCACAGTCAGCCTTTCGGCCTCAAAACGCGGGCCGGGTGTAACCCCGACCAATATGTTCTGCTCGCCGTTTCCACGCCGAAGCCATATCACCTGCGCCAAGCCAGTCAGGTGTTTCGGCAAGCTCACGCTGTCCTGGGTGATCCGATCGGTTGCGTCGGAGGCGGCAGCCACGTCGCTTTCCGGGGCCGGTAAATGCTTTAGCATGGAACTCAGGTCTTGCGCAGCCGGCAGATCAACCTCGGCAATGGATGCAGTCATTGGAAGCATCGGCTGCCGCTCGCACTGGGTCACATCATCGACATTGGTGAGATGTTGATCTGACCCGGTCGGCATTGCTCCCTCTGCCGGGTTGCTCTCCTGCCCAGCTTCCGCACGGCGAACGCCAACTCCCTCATGATCCAGCGCCAGATCGATCGAGCCTTCCGCCTCGACGACAAGGCGCAGCATAGCTTCGAAGCTGGACCTGAACTCGCCAAGATCCTGCGATGCGGTGCCAAAGCGCCTCCGCAAGTCGTCCCAGGGCGTGGTCACGATCTGATCCTGTGCCATGCGACGGAGCGACATGGCGATCCAAGCATAAGCATCCAGCGCCGCCGGCGTGGCCGATAATTCGCGCACGACCCGTCTATCCAGTGCAACGGCATGGTCCGCCAGACTGGACAGGAACTTGGCGCTTAACCGGACACCCGATCGCCACCCGAGGTCACCGGCGCGACGCCTGCTCCGGGCGTCGAATACGCTGATTTCGCCGCTGCCACCTACCGACCAAATGATTCGCGCTGCCTGGAGACGCTGCCACTGATCGGTCAGATCGCGCGTTTTCGGATCAATGCCCAGAATGGCAGCCAGCGCCGTCCTATCCTCGCCGAACTCGACGAAGTGGCTGTTTGCACGGATGGCTGCGTCGCAGATGTGCATTATACTCAGGCGAAGAACACGCCCGCTGGGAACCATATCATCGATCGAGCTAGGCTCAATGCGAATGGACCCAGCTTCGGTCTCGCGCTGCCACGCTCCGCGAGACGCCCGCATCGGCAATGCCATGCTGCAGAATGCCGCGTGCGACCAAATGACAGGGTATCCTGACTGCGTATCGGGGATATTCGGGGCCATTGGGGCCGGCGGGCGATCCAAGCTCATACTTGCAGAACTCACTGTCAGACGAAGGGAAGGAACGCGCTGCAGGCTGCGGAATGTCGAACGAGCGCCCGGGCAACACCGCCCCCCCGCTGATAGGCGCTGGCGATACTTGAGGAAAGGCCGGAATGTGCTCCGAATGCTCCCTGAGGCGTCCGGCGATGTGTACATCAACATCCAGGGCATTTTCGGCTCGCTTTTCGTAGCCCCACAGGTCCCGATCAGCTGATAACCGCCCCATCCATTCGCTCGCGTTGAGAACAATGTTGGGAACGCCGAGCTTTATTTTCTGTATTTTCAATATTATCAATAGTCTAAAGTCATATTCCTGGTGGCGCTGAGCTCCAGCCAAACGATGCTCCAGGTAGCTCCCGGATTGTTCGTCGGCACCCGAAAAAAATGCAGTGCGCCTCCGGGGTGGATAATTTCAACCGCGTATTTTGACCATCTGCCGCATCTTGTGACCCTGCCTCCTTGCGGCCCGGGCAGAACGATCAATGATAAGAATGGCGGAAAAGAAAACTCCCGCCCTCCCAAACCCGCCCGCAAAGGGCCGAAAGGCCCTTTGGTCCCAATAGGTTTTACGCCAGCACGCGCTCAGCCGCCGGCGGCAGGAAGCGGTCGGTGTGGAAGCGGTCGGGGCTTGGCATATCGCCCAGGTTATAAGCCTGTTTCACCGCTTCGATCTGCCGTTGCAGGCGCGGCGCCTCAATAATGCCCAGCCCCAGGCGACGGACATTGGGGCCGTCCACCAGCTCATCCATCGCCATCGTCTGGCGGATGGTCTCAATCGCCACATCGGTCAGCGGCTCACGCACCTGCAGGGCGGCAATGGCGCCGGCGCGGTTGTGGAACGACCATTTCATCGAGCGATACAGCGCCGCCACCAGCGCGCGCAGCGTGTCCGGATTGCGCTCGGCATAGGTGCGGGTGGTCAGCAGCACCGAGCCATAGAAGAAATCCATGCCGTATTCGCGATAGCGGAAGATGCGCTGCGCCGGCAGATCCATCCCCAATGCCTTGAGCGACAAGGCAGTGGAGGTGACAAAGCCGGTGATGCCATCGGCCCGGCGCTGCGCCAGCATCGGCTCACGCAACTCCGGCGCCACGCTCAGCCAATTGATCGAGGAGAAGGGAATATTGTTGATCGCGGCGAAGACCGGGAAGACCTGGCGGCCGCCATCGAATTCGGGCGCCGCCAGCGTTTTGCCGGCAAGCTGGCTGATCTGGGTGATCGGGCCATCGGCGCGGACCGTCACCGCCGTCGGCGCCTGGTCCCACATCAGGCCAACCGCGATAAGGTCGTTATTGGGGTTCTGGCTCATGAAGCGCAGCAACGGCGTGGGGTCGCACATCGCCACATCAAAGGAGCCGGCCGCCATGTCCAGCGGCACCCGGGCAGAGCCGAAGCCACGGCTGAGCGACACCTCCAACCCAGCCTCGCGGAAGAAGCCCTGGGTCACGCCCGCCGCGCCAAAGGCGTAGGGACCGCTGAACAGCCAGTCGAATGAGAAGCGCACGGCGCGGGTCTGGCCGCGGGCGGCAAAGGGCGCGGCCAGCGCGGCGGCGGCGCCAAGTGCCATGCGGCGGGAAATCTCGTTGGTCATGGGGCAGCCTCCGGGTGTCGTTGCGTCGTCTCGACATGCTGCATATGGCTGCCCGACCACAAGCGGCGGGATGCCCGAGCGTGGCCGGGCCAAACGCGCCTCGCCGCAACATGGCGCAAACCGCCCCAGCCCCTGCCGCTTTGCGAGGCATTGCCGCCCAACCGAGATGCGGCGCGGCCAGACAAATGGGATGCGGCGGCCTCTGGAGCCGCTTCACCGAAAGAGAAGACGGTGAAACAGCTCCAGCTTTTGTTTTGCTGCTTGTTCTGCGCCGCCTTGCGAAGCCGCAAAGCGTGAAAATGCCCTAACCGCCCAACCCATCCGGCTCCAGCACCAGCACCGGCTCACCGCTGCCCAGCATGCCCACGGCAGAGAGCCCCGGCAGCGCCGCCAGCCCGGGATGCAGCGGGCGCAGCAGCAAATCCGTCCGCCGCGTCACCCTCGCCACCCGCAGCGCCAGCCGCCCGGCCGGGCGCTCCAGCACCACCACGCCGCCGCAGGGCGCCCAGGGCAGGCCCAAAGCAGCCTCCAGCGCCAGCACGGGCAAGCCCCCCGCATCCTCCTCCGCCCCCAGCACCGAGACGACCCTGCCCGCCGGCACGGCATAGGGATGGCCGCCAGCCTCCACCAGCAACACCGGCTGGATGGCGGCACTCGTCGGCAGCGTGAGGGTAAAGGCCGTGCCCTGGCCCATCTGGCTGGCGATGGACATGTGCCCCCCAGCGCGGCGCACCGCATCATGCACCACATCGAGCCCCACGCCGCGGCCCGACACATCGGTGATCTCCGTGCGGGTGGAAAACCCGGCCCGTAGCAGCAGCGCATGGGTTGCCGCCTCGCTCAGCATCGTGCCGGGGGCGATCAGTCCGCGCGCCTCGGCCACGCGGCGCACCCGCGTGGCGTCAATGCCGCCGCCATCATCACTGACGGTGATCTGCACCTGGCCCGGCAGGCGCTCAGCCGCCACGCGCACCACCGCCTCAGCCGGCTTGGCCCCGCGCCCGCCGGCGGCCTCAATGCCATGATCGACAGCATTGCGCACCAGATGCAGCAGCGGATCGGCCAGCAATTCGATCAGGCTGCGGTCAATGCGCACATCCTCGCCCGCCAGTTCCAGCCTCACCAGCTTGCCCGCGCCATCGGCCACGCTGCGCACCGCGCGCGGCAGGCGTTGGAACAGCGTGCCCACCGGCACCACGCGCAACTCCAGCACCGCCTCATCCAGCTGGCGCATGGAAAGGCCAAGCCTGGAATCGGCGCCCGACATACGGTTCCGCAGGGCATTGATCTGCCCTGTCGCCGCGGCCAGTTGCCGGGCCACGCCGCCCCCCAGCCGATGCTCCATGGCCGAAATGGCCTCCATCGCCGCCGCCATGCTCGGGTCTCGCAGCGCCTCCGAAAGGGCGGCGGCGGCAGCGCGCATCTCGGCAGCCAGGGTGATGATATTGTCCACTACATCCTGGCGCACCCGCAGGCTGGGCACCACAGGCGCCATGGGCGTAGCGGCAGGGGTGGCGGCCGCAGCGGGCGCCAGGCTCAGCACATGGCGCTTATCCGGGTCGGCCAGGGCCAGCGCCGCGCGCAGCCCCTCCTCTGCCGTGGCCGAGGCCAGCAGCAGATCGAGCTGCGGCGGCCGGCTCTCCGGCACCAGGATGCTACCCAGCACCTCGCCCGCGCCGCGCAGCCAGAATTCCAACGCCGCCTCATCCTCCGGCGCGCCGCCGGTGATGGCCCGCACCCGGTAGAGCATCTGCCCCGCCGCCAGCGCCGCCAGGGCGCGGCGGGTGGCATTGGGCGAGAGTGCAGCGGCGAAATCCGCCGGCAGCCGGGCATCGGTGGTGAGGCTGTCCAGCCCCAGCCCCCGCAGCGCGGCGAGGCTGCCATGGCGCAGCGCCACCGCCCAGGCAGGCTCATGCCGGGCCAGGGCAGAGGCGGCATCGGCATCCGGCAGCCGGGCACGGAGGTCCTGCAGCCGGCGCAGCGCCAACTCGGCCTCGGTATCGCCCAGGGCATGGGCGGCATCGGCAGCATCGCCGGCCAGAACGGCGTCATGCGGTGCAGCGTCATGCGGGGCCGCAGCCAACGCCGCCAGCAGCGGGGCTGCATCGCCCATGGCCCGTGGCAATACCGGCATCGGCTCGCCCAACTGCTCGGCCAGCAGCCCGATCATCCGCCAAAGCCGGCCGGTGCGGGGTAGGCCAGGCGCTGCGTCAAGCTGCGCCGAGAGGCGATGCAGGCCCATCTCGGCGCAGGCCGCCACCAGTTCGGGCTGTGATTGCCCCGCGGCCAGGGCGGGTGCGGCCTCAACCAGCATGGACAGCAAGGTGGCCAGCAGCGGGTCCAGCGCATCATGTACCGCTGCGGCCTGCGGCGGCGGGGCGGCAGCCCGCGGCGGGGGCGCTTCAGCCGGCGCCGGTCCCGGCTCCAACAACGCCGAGAGCGCGGCGAGCACCGCCGGCGGCGGAGGCAGATCCTCGTCCCGCGCCAGCAGCGCCTCGCGCGCCAGGCGCAGCGCATCGCCCGCCTGCAGCAGGGCCGGCGCCGCGCGTGCGACCGAGAGCTTGCCCTGCCGCGCCAGCCCCAGCGCATCCTCGGCGCGATGGGCCAGCGCCTTCATGCCCGCGGCACCCACCGCGTCGCTCATGCCCTTGAGCGAGTGAAAGGCGCGGAACAGCGCATCGATCGCCGAACGCGCCTCGCTGGGCGCGTTCAGCCCAGCCTCGATGGCGTCGAGATGCTCCTCAGTCTCGGCGGCGAATTCGGCGCGCAGCGATTCCTCAAGCGGCATGAGGCAACCCCAGCGCAATCCTGGCCGCACGCAACAAATCGGCGCCGCGCTGCTCCGCCATATCCAGACTCAAAGCCCCTGAGGGCTTGGCCACCACCGCCGTGGCCCCCAGCCGCATCGCCTGCAGCGCCACATCCCCGCCTGCCTGGGCCGAGGAGCTGACCACCAGCACCCGCCCCGGCCCGCGCAGCGCCCAGCGGCGCAGCACGCCCAGGCCATCCATGACGGGCATTTCAATATCCAGCAGTGTCAGGCTCGGTTGCAGCCTGGCCATGGCGGCAAGGCCCGCCTCGCCATCTGCGGCTTCGCCCAGAACGGCAAAGGCGTCATCCTCGGCGATGATCTCACGCAGGATCCGCCGCATGGTCGGGCTGTCATCGATGATCAGCACGCCAGCCGCCATCGGAGCATCCGTGGCTGCATCCGTGGCTGCATCCATGGCCGGGCGCAGCATGGTCTCGGCCTGGGCGGCCAAGTCCTCGGGCGGCAGCACACCAATCAGCGGCGCCAACACCTCGGCCCCGGGCGCCTCGGCCAGCGCGCGCAAATTCGCCAGCGCCCGCGCATCCCCAGGCGCTGCCGCCAATCGGGCACAGGCATCAGCCCATTCCGGCAAAAAAGCCTCGAGGAGTTCAGCGTCCATGGCGGCAGTTTGCACGCGGAGCGCATCGCTGCGCTAGCCCACATCTTCGCATGATCCACCGGCAGGTCAGGGCTGCGTCAAGGCCCGCAGCCGCCCGCCAAGCCTGGCGGGTGTGCCACTCTCCGCCCCCGGCACCAGCGCCAACGCTGCATTCGGCATGCCCGCCACCACGCAGCTGGCCGCATCCTGCACCAGAACAGGGTAGCCGCGCAGGGCCAGCGCCGCCGCCCCAGCCGCGCCATCCCGCCCCATGCCGGTCAAAACCACGCCCAGCGCGCCCTGCGCCACCATGGCGGCCGAGGTGAACAGCACATCCACGGAAGGATGCGCCGCCGTCATTCGCGGCGAGAGCCGCAGCCGCAGCCCGCCCTCAGCCCGCCGCATCAGCGCGCCATCTTGCCCGCCGGGCAGCACCACAATACTGCCAGCTTGCAGGTTCGTGCTCTGCACCGCCACCTCCACCGCCAGGCCGGATTGCCGGGCCAGGGCGCGGGCGAAATCCGTGGCCATTCCATCGGGCATGTGCTGCGCCAGCACCACCGGCACCGGCAGCCGGCCCATGCCGCCCAGCAGCGCCGCCAGCGCGTCCGGCCCGCCGGTGGAGGCGCCGACCACCACCACCTCGAAGCCGCGGGGCTCAGCAGGGGCCGTGCCCTGCGGCGTGGCGGCGGGCGGCGGCGCCTCGGCCCGATGCGCAGCCCCCCAGAGGCGCAGCCTAGCCCGCAATTCACGGTCAAGATGGCCCAGATCCAGCCCGCCCAGCCCGGTATCCTTATTAAGCCAATCCGCGGCGCCGGCCTGCATCGCCGCCAGCGCCATGGCCGAGCCCTCGCTGGTATGGCTGCTGACCATGATGATGGCCGGGGGGTGCGGCGCGGCCATCAGCCGCCGCGTGGCCTCCAGCCCATCCATCACCGGCATTTCGATGTCCATGGCCACCGCATCGGGCGCAAGCCGCTGCACCTGCTCGATCGCCGCCGCGCCATCCGCCGCCTCGCCCACCACAAGCAGGTCGCCCTCAGCCTCGATGATCCGCCGCAGCGCCAGGCGCATGAAGGCGCTGTCATCCACCACCAATACCCTCAGCGGCCCCGCATTCATGCGCCGCGCGCCAGCCAGATGGGGTCCAGCACCGGCACCGCCACGCCAGCGGGCCAGCATACCGCGCGCATGGCGCTGCCCGCATTGGCGGCGCTGATGGCCGAGAGCGGCACGCGGCGCAGGCCTTCCACCGCCGCCACCGCCACGGCCACACCGCCCAGCCGCAGCATCGGCGCCGCATCCCCGCCCATCACCGCAGGCCCGCCCAGCGCCAGCCCAGCATCGAAGACCGGCAGCACCTGCCCGCGATGCGCCACGATACGCACCTGGTCAGGGCCTGCCACCGGCAGCAGCGGCGGCAGCACCGCCTCCACCTCCAGCGCCGGCAGGGCGAAACGGGTGCCGCCCGCGGTGCAGAACAGCAGCGGCAGGCTGGGTGGTTCAAGCTGAGTCACGACGCTCGGTGCCAGCGGCGCCAGGGCCCAGGCGCCCTCGGGCAGCCATGCCGTGTCGCCGGCGGCGGGGTCGGGGCGCAGCTCGGCGCAGCCCAGCCCGATCAGCCGGCCGTCCAGGCGCAGCACCGCCAGCAGGTTTTGCGGCTGCGGGCCGTCCAGCACCAACACCGCAGCCCCGGCCATGCCCAGCCCCAGCACACCCGGCGGCGCAAAGGCCAGGGGCTGCACCTCGGGCCAGGGCAGCACGCGCTCCAAAGCCGCGCGCGGTACCAGCACATCCTCGGCCGCATCGCGCAGCAACCGCATGCCCGGCATGGCGCCTGAGGCGGCAGCGGCGCGTTGGCGCAGTGGAGTTGCCGCCGTGACAGGCGGTGGCAGGCTGGGGCTGGCAGGGGGCACCGCACCAGGTGCTGCTTCGGCGATCAACGCCACACCATCGAAATGCCACAGCGTGCCGGGCCATTCCGCCGCCCCACCGGCATCGACCACCGGCCAGGCAGCGCCATCGACAAAGCCGACCCAGCCGCCGGGCATGCGGCGCAGCAGCGGCGGCTGTTCCAGGCGCTCAGCCATGCTCGAACACCGCCTGGCCGACGGCCCGGAAGGCGCCACCGGGCGCGCTATCGGTGATGCCCAGCGCCAGCATACCGCCCGGCCGCAAGCGCCCAACCAAGCCGGCCAATACCTGCCGACGTGCCAAATCATCCATGTAGATCAGCACATTGCGACACAGAATCACATCGAACTCACCCAGGCTCGCTGGCATTTCAAGCAGGCTCGCGCGTTCGAAACGCAAAATGGCGCGCAGGCTGGGATGTAATAATGGCCTGCCGCCCTCGCCCTCCAGCCAAGGCCGGTAATGTGCCGGCACGCTGGCCAGCGGCGCGCCAAGCCGCAAGCCGATGATGCCCTCCGCCGCGCTGCGCAGCGCCGGGCGGCTCACATCCACCCCAACCACCTCGACCGCGGCACCCGGGGCATGGCTCCGCGCCTGATGCAGGCCGATGGCTGCCAGGGTGAAGGCCTCCTCACCGGTGGCGCAGCCGGCCGAGAGCAGGCGCAGCGGCCGCCCTTCGGCACGCGCCAGCAGCAGCAGCGGCGGCAGTTGCCGTTCAATCAACGCCAATTGCGCCGGGCTGCGGAAAAGCTGCGTCTCCTGCACCGTGACGGCGTCGAGCAAAGCCGCCCAATTCGCATCCTCAAGGAGGGGCTGGCGCGGCAGCTTGGCCAGGAGTGTGGCGGCGCGTTCCAGCCGGGACTCAAGCACGGGCGAGGGCGCCAGCCCCGCCAGCGCCCGCAGGCCAGCCTGCGCATGATGCAGCGGCTGCCCAGCCAAGATGTCCGGCCGGGACAGCGACTTAGGCCGCCACAGCCTCGGCCAGGGTGGCATAGGACGGGATGATCTTGTCGAAGCCGCTGATCTCGAAGACCTCACGCACCGCCGGCTGCAGGCCAACGAGCGAGTAGGCCGCGCCCTTTGCCTTGGCCTGCTTGGCCAGCTTGAGCAGGGTGCGCAACCCGGCGGAGCTGACATAGCGCACCTGCGTCATGTCCAGCACCAGGCCGGGGGCCGCCAGCAGCCCGAGCAGCGTGGCCTCAGCCTCGGCGGCCGTCGCGGTGTCAAGCCGGCCTTCCAGGGTGGCGACGTTCAGCGTGCCGGATGTCGATGACGTTATTTGCATATTGGTATCCTGTGATGCGTTGGGAGCAAGTCTGCCGTCATTCGGCAGCGGCATCCAGAGTGATGGTGAGAATGTTGTGGTCGGCCTCGCGCCGCCAATCCACCGTGGATGCCAGTTTCTCGACGAAATGCAAACCCAGCCCGCCCAACTCACGCTCCTCCAGGCTGGCATTGGTATTGGCCTCGCCCCGGCCCAGCGGGTCGTATTCCGGCCCGTCATCGGTCATGGTGAAGGTCACCGTATCCGGCCCGCGCGACACATCGACGGCGAAGAAGGTGGCGCCCTCGGCATGCATCACGACATTGGCCGCCAGTTCATCGGCCAGTAGCACGAGGCGGGAGGCGGCCTTGATCGGCAATTCCTGCGCCTCGACATAGGCTTCCAGCGCGTCCAGCAAGGTGCTGACATTGGCAGCCTCAGGTGCCAGGCGCAGATGAAGCGTGTTGGTCACGGCGCGCAGCCTTCCTCAAGCAGCAGGGTTTCAACGAGGCCCTCGGCCACGCCATCGGCGGTATAGGCAGCACCAGCCTGACGGAACAGCACAAAACGAAGCGCGCCATCACGCGCCTTCTTATCGGCCCGCATGCGGGCAATCAGGGTGGCGGCGGAAAAGCCCCTGGGCAGGTCACCGATGCGGGCGGGCAGGCCCACGGCCTGCAGATGGCTCAACACCCGCCCCGGCCATTCCTGCGAGCACTGCCCCAGCCTGGCCGAGAGCATCGCCGCCAGGCCCAGGCCAATGCCCACCGCCTCGCCATGCAGCAGGGAGCCATCATAGCCGCATTCCGCCTCCAGCGCATGGCCGAAAGTGTGGCCCAGATTGAGCAGGGCGCGGCCGCCATCCGGCGCCTCTTCAAACTCATCAGCCACAACGACGGTGGATTTCAGCTTGCAGGATTCCATCACCGCATGGGTCAGCGCCGCCGGGTCGCCGGCCATCGCGGCGGGGCCATGCGCCTCGCACCATTCCCATAGCGCGCCTTGGAGCAGGCCATGCTTGGCCACCTCCGCCCAGCCAGCGCGCAATTCGCGCGGTGGCAGGGTGGCCAGCACCGCGGTATCCGCCAGCACCGCGCGGGGCTGGTGGAAGGCGCCCAACAGGTTCTTGCCCTGCGCCGCATTAATACCGGTCTTGCCACCCACCGAACTATCGACCTGCGCCAGCAGCGTGGTGGGGCATTGCACGAAAGGCAGGCCGCGCAGGATGGTGGCGGCGGCGAAGCCGGCCAGATCACCCACCACGCCACCGCCCAGCGCCACCACCGCCATGCGGCGATCCGGCCGGGTGGCCAGGATGGCTTCCACCACCCGCTGATATTGCGCCATGGATTTGGCACCCTCGCCCGGCGGCACCAGGCATTCCACGGCGATGCTGAAGCCCGCCTCGGCCAGCCCGGCGCGCAGGGTGGGCAAATGCAGCGCCGCCACCGCCTCATCGGAGACAATGGCCACGCGCTTGCCGGGCAGGGCATCGGCCAAATGCGAACCAGCGCGGCCGAGCAGCCCCGGCCCCACCAGCACATCATAGCCCCGTCGGCCCAGCGGCACCGGCAGGCGGGCGGGGGGACGATGGCTCAGCACCGCCTGTTCCACCCGCTTCGTTGTGGTTTCCGGATGTTCATCCACACATTCGATCACGATATCCGCCTCGGCGAAGAGAGGATGGCGGGCCTCGGCCAGCCTTTCCAGCACCTCGGCCGGGTTCTTGTTGAGAAATAGTGGCCGATGCTCCCGCCCCGCCACCCGGCGCAGCAGAATGGGCATGGCACAGCGCAGCCAGACGGTGATGACCGGCGCCGCCTTGATGGCGGCCCGCGTGCCCGGATCAGCAAAGGCCCCGCCGCCGGTGGCCAGCACCATGGGCCCCTGGCTCATCAGCCGGGTGATCACCCGCCTCTCGCCATCACGGAAATGCGCCTCGCCATAGCGGGCAAAAATCTCGGTGATGGGAATGCCGGCAGCCGCCTCGATTTCGGTATCGGCATCGAGGAATGGCAGATGCATCCGCGCGGCCAAACGCTTGCCAATGCTGGTCTTGCCGGCACCGGGCATGCCGACCAGCACAATGGTGGGCGGCGCATAATTTTCGGGCAGGGGCGATTCCTGCGGGGCCAGGTTGCGTGACACGACACAGAGGGTCTAGCACAGGCTTGCTCCCCCACCGAAAGGATCACCCCGCAAAAATGTTCCGCCGCCCGCTTCTGCTTGTCGTCCTGCTGCTATCGGGCATGGGCGTGCTGGGTGTGCTGGGGCTGGCCGCCTTCCCGCCCAGCGCCGTCCCCACCCCGGTCGAGCGCGTGCTGCCCAATGAACGCTTCCAGGTGAGGTGATGGCGGCCCCGGCGGCAGACCGCCTGCTGGAGATGTTCCTCGCCATGCTGGCCGCCGAGCGCAATGCGGCCCGCAACACCCTGCTGGCCTATCGCGCCGATCTGCTCGATTTTCTCTCACAGCACGGCGCCGATGCGCAGGCGGATGATTGCCGCGCCCATCTCGCCGGGCTGGCCGCCGCCGGCCTCTCCGCCCGCAGCCAGGCGCGAAAACTCTCCGCCATGCGGCAATTTTTCCGCTTCCTGGCGCGCGAGGGCCTGCGCGCTGATGACCCGACCGAATTGCTGGACAGCCCCCGCCTGCCCGCCAGCCTGCCCAAAGCCCTGAGCGAGGCCGAAGTGACCGCGCTGATCGAGGGTGCGGCAAAGCTTTCCGCCGCGCATGCCCCCCTGGCGGTGGCGGCGATCGAATTGCTCTATTCATCCGGCCTGCGCGCCAGCGAACTCGTCACCCTGCCGCAGGGCTCGATGCGCGCCGATAGCCCGCTCATCGCCGTGCGCGGCAAGGGCGGCAAGGAAAGGCTGGTGCCCATCTCCGAGCGTGCGCGCGAGGCGGCGCTGGAGGCGCATGGCGGCATGCAAGGCCGCGGCAAGGGCCGGCCGCTGGCGGCGCGCTACCTTTTTCCTGCCCGCGGCAAGCAGGGGCACCTCACCCGCCAGGCGCTGGGATTGCTGCTGAAGGAGGCGGCGCTTGCCGCCGGCCTCGCCCCTGAGCGGGTCTCGCCGCATGTGCTGCGCCATTCCTTTGCCTCGCATCTTCTGGGGCGCGGGGCGGATCTTCGCAGCCTGCAAATTCTGCTTGGCCATGCCGATATCACCACCACCCAGATTTACACCAAGGTGCTGGAGGAACGCCTGCGCGCCCTGGTGGAGGCGCATCACCCCCTGGCGGCCGAAATCCCGGGCAGAAGGCGCGGCGCGCCGCAGCGCTGATCCCCCATTTCAATCAGCCGGGCCAGGGTTTACACGCGGTGCATGATCCTCCTCACCCCCGGTCCGGTGCAGACCGCGCCGCAAACCCGCGCCGCCATGGCCCAGGACATCGCCCCCTGGGACAATGATTTCCGCGCCGTCTATGCCCGCATCCGCGAGCGCGTTCTGGCCCTGGCCGGCGGCGTGCCGGGCGAACATGCCTGCCTGCCGCTGCAAGGGGCCGGGCATTTCATCGTCGAAGCCGCCATCCGCTCCCTCGTGCCCGCGGGCGGGGCCATCATCGTGCCAATGAACGGCGCCTATGCCGAGCGCGTGCTGCTGCTGGCGCGCGGCGCGGGCCGCGTCGCCCATGCCTGGCCGGTGCCCGACACACGCGGCGTCACCGCCGAGGATGTGTTCGCCGCCTTCGCCGCCCATCCCGAGGCCAGCCATTTCGCCACCGTCTATAGCGAAACCGGCGCCGGCATCGTCAATCGCCCGGAGATCATCGGCCCGGTGCTGCGCGCCCTGGGCAAGCGGCTGATTCTGGACGCCGTCTCCGCCTTCGGTGCGCTGCCATTTTCCATGGAAGACCACCCGGAATGCGACGCCCTGGTCTTCACCTCCAATAAATGCATCGAGGGGCTGCCCGGCATCGCCTTTTGCGTGGCCCGGGTGGATGCGCTGGAAGAAGGCCGCGCCGGCTCCTGGAGCCTCGATCTTTGGGAAATCCTCAATATCGCGCTGAAAAGCGGCTGGGGCAGCTTTCGCTTCACCCCCCCAGTCCAGGCCTTGGCCGCCTTCAACGTGGCGCTCGACCTCTTCGAGGCTGAGGGCGGCCAGCCCGCCCGCCTCGCCCGCTACCGCGAGAATATGCGCATCCTCTACGAAGGCGCGCTGAAACTCGGCCTGCGGCCCTATGTGGACCAGGCCGAGCAGGGCCCGATCATCGTCACCCTGCACCAACCGCCGGGCTTTGACCTGCAAGGCTTCGTCGATGCGCTGAAGGCGCGCGGCGTGCTGATCAGCAATTTCTACACCACCAAGACACCCAGCATCCGCATCGGCTGCATCGGCGCGGTGTCCAACGCCGAAATGACCCAGGCCGTGGCCATCATGGGCGAGGTGCTGGCCAGCACCGCCCGAGCCGCCTGATGGCCGCCCTGGCCAGCATGACCGGCTTCTCCCGCGAGAGCGGGGTGCTGCCGCCGGATGGCACCCATTACGTCTGGGAATTGCGCAGCGTGAATGGCCGGGGCCTCGATATCCGCCTGCGCCTGCCCAACGGCATGGATGCGCTGGAACCGGCGCTGCGTGACGCTGCGGGCAAACGCCTCAAGCGCGGCAATATCCAGGCCGGCCTCGCCCTGAAGCTGGAGGCGCGCCCCGCCTTGGCGCTGGACCGCGCCACGCTGGATCGCATGCTGGCCCTGGCGCTGGAGGTGGCAGCTCGCATTCCCGGCAGCGAGCCGCCCCGTGCCGAGGCGCTGCTCTCCCTGCCCGGCGTGCTCCGGGCCGAAGCCACCGAACCTGATGAGGCGGCACAGGCCACCCAACACGCTGCCATCCTCGCCGCCTTCCTCCGCGCGCTCGACGGGCTGGTCGCGGCCCGCGCGGCGGAGGGCGAGCGGCTGCGCATCATCCTCGCCGCCCTGCTCGACGACATCGCCACCCTCTGCGCCGAGGCCGCGCGTGAGGCGGTGGGCCAGCCGCATGCCCAGCGCGCCCGGCTGCTCGAAAACCTCGCCGCCCTGCTCGATGGCGATATGCGCGGCAAAATCCCCGAAGAGCGCCTGGCGCAGGAGGTGGCCCTCCTCGCCCAACGCTCCGATGTGCGCGAGGAGCTGGACCGGCTGAACGCCCATCTCCACGCCGCGCGGAAACTGCTGGAGGAGGGCGAAGGCGCCGGCCGCAAGCTCGATTTCCTCACCCAGGAATTCGTCCGCGAGGCCAATACCCTGTGCAGCAAATCGGCCTCAGTGGCGCTGACCCGCACCGGCCTCGCCCTCAAGGCGGCCATCGAGCGGCTGAAGGAACAGGCCGCCAATGTCGAGTGAGCCGCCGGCAGTGAGCCCCAGGCGCGGCCTCTGCCTGGTGCTCTGCGCCGCCTCGGGGGCGGGGAAATCCTCCGTCTCCCGCGCGCTGCTGGAAACCGAGCCTGAACTGGCCCTCTCCGTCTCCGCCACCACCCGCGCGCCGCGCCCGGCCGAGCAGGAGGGCGTGCATTACTTCTTCCGCAGCGTGCCGGAGTTTCAGGCCATGGTCGCCGCCGGCGAGATGCTGGAGCATGCCGAAGTCTTCGGCCGCTGCTACGGCACCCCCCGCGCCCCGGTGGAGGCCGCCCTCGCCCAGGGCCGCGACGTGTTGTTCGACATTGACTGGCAGGGCCATCTTCTGCTGCGCGCCGCATTGCCGGGCGATGTGGTGTGCATCCATCTGCTGCCCCCCAGCCTGGCCGAGCTGGAGCGCCGCCTCGCCGCGCGGGGCCAGGATGACGCCGCCGAGATCGCCCGCCGCATGGCGGCGGCACGCAGCGAAATCGCCCATTGGACGGATGCCGACCATGTGCTGGTCAATCATGATTTCGCCGCAACGGTCGCAACCGTGCGCGCCATCCTGCAGGCCAGCCGCAGCGCGGTGCACCGCCAGCCGGGCGTGGCCGGCTTTGTCGATGGGTTGATCGCCGGCTGATGGGCCAGGTGCTTGATGTGGTGGCGCCGGTCTTCGCCATCATCGCGGTGGGTTTTCTGGCCCATTGGCGCGGGATGATCGGCAAACCCGGCATCCAGGGCCTCAACAGCTTCGCCTTCGCCGTGGCCACGCCAGCGCTGCTCTTCGCCTCGGGCACGGCCGGGCATAGCGGCGGAGGCTGGGCCGGGCTGGTGTTTTTTGCCGCCGCCTTCGCGGTTTATGGCGGCGTGCTGCTGGCCGGGCGCTGGCTGGGCTGGAGCCTGCGGCGCAGCGGCCCCATGGCGCTGGACGCCACCTTCGGCAATACGGTGATGATGGGCATCCCCCTCATCCTGGCCGCCTATGGCCAGCAGGGGCTGTCGATCTTGCTTGTCATCATCGCGCTGCATTCCCTGCTGCTGCTGACCACGGCGACGGTGGTGGCCGAACTCGCGCAAAACGCCCAGGCGCGAAAATTGCTGCTGCTGCGGGCGAGCATTCTGGGCGTCATGCGCAACCCCATCGTGATGGCCGTGCTCTCGGCGCTGGTCTGGAGCACGCTGGGCCTGCCGGTGCCCGATTGGCTGCGAAGGGCGCTGAATTTGGTGGGTGCTGCCACCCCCGGCGTGTCGCTTTTCTGCCTGGGCGCCTCGCTGCTGGGCTTCAACCTGGCGGCAGGCTGGCGGCAGATGAGCGTCACGGTCGCGGCAAAACTGCTGCTGCTGCCGGCCATGGTGTTCTGCCTGTGCCGGCTGCTGGGGCTTTCCGATCTGGAAGTGGCGGTGACCACCACCATCGCCGCCCTGCCCACCGGGGCGAATGCGTTCTTGATGTCCAACCGCTACGGGGTTGGCATGGCGGAGAGTGGGGCCGCGGTGCTGGGCTCTTCGCTGCTCTCGGTGGTGACGCTTTCGGTGGTGCTGGCGCTGTTCACGCTGTAGCGAAAATCTCCGCCCAAGCCCCCATCAAGGCCCCATCCACCTCCTCCATCGTCGCCGGCACGCCCAGCGCATGCAGCGATGTCACCCCATGCTCTGCCACGCCACACGGCACGATTCCGCCAAAATGCGATAAATCC
>Ga0214921_10002986_pt1 | contig 26631 bp, 19 predicted proteins | sample LL1505_MetaG_FD_177992 | JGI IMG/M metagenome (GOLD analysis project Ga0214921, IMG submission 177992) | Freshwater microbial communities from Lake Lanier, Atlanta, Georgia, United States - LL-1505 | ecosystem: Environmental > Aquatic > Freshwater > Lake | place: USA: Georgia | collected... | reverse complement strand
GATGATGATGAGGGTACCGATGCGAATACAAACAGCAATGACTCTGGTGGAGTTAGTAACAGCGGATTTATTAGTGTAAATGAAGTAACTACTGTAAAAAAGAAGACAAAATTACAAATACAAAATTATAATCAAACACATACTATTGTCGATATTATTAGTGAGTTTTTGAATATGGGGTTAGGTTCTGGTAACGGTGATTCGGAAGATAGTGATGATCCGTCTATATCGGTAAAACTAAAGGGTACAACTAAATCTAAAGTAAAAACCAGCGCAAAAACAAGCACAAATAAAACCACAAAAAGCAAAAACAGGGATATGTTGATGCAAGAATTAACCATTTCATTAAATACAATCTTTCCAAAATTGGAAGGTGATAAAATTACATTTATTGGATCGACGTTTTTAAAATACGGCGAAAAAGAACCTTATATGAACCACTGTGCGGTTTTAAATACATGTGATCATATACCAACTCAAAATACCATAGTAGAATCGTATAAAACAGAAAAAGAGGTGTTATTGGCATGGAAAGAATTGATCCAAAAAGAAAATCCTGATATCATTATTGGTTACAATATATTTGGTTTTGATTATGAGTTCATGTTTCGACGTGCCGAAGAAAATCATTGTGTAGAAGAATTTCTCCAATTATCCAGAAATAAAAACGAAATATGCGGTGATAAAATTAAATATAGAGACCACAATAACGCCTGGCACGAATTAGATAAATATAAGATTGAAGAAAGCAGTTTGCAAATTGCTAGTGGTCAGCATGATTTAAAGTACATAAAAATGAATGGTCGTCTTCAAATAGATTTGTATAATTATTTTAGACGAGAAGAAAATTTATCCAGTTATAAATTAGATTATGTAGCTGGACATTTTATCGGAGATTATGTTAAAAAGGTTGCTGAGGCAGAAGATTCGAATAGGTACGTAGTGATACATTCTGGAAATTTAACCGGATTACAAGAAGGCAGTTTTATTCATTTTGAAGAAATTGGTCATTCCACTGAATATTATGATGGTGGATCTAAATTCAAAGTCGCATCGGTTGATAAAGAAAATCATTTGTTTCGTATTTCGATACCGGAAATATATCCCAGAAATATATGCAGTTCGTTGGATTTCACCAAAAAAATACGTTGGTGTTTAGCAAAGGATGATGTAACACCCAAAGATATTTTCAAAATGACAAATGGAACAGATGCTGATCGCGCAGTGATTGCAAAATACTGTATTCAGGATTGTAACCTGGTTCATTATTTAATGAATAAAGTAGATATATTAACTGGTTTTTCAGAAATGTCGAAAATTTGTAGTGTTCCAATCCATTTCTTAGTTTCAAGAGGTCAAGGGATCAAACTCACTAGTTACATAGCAAAAAAATGCAGGGAAAAAAATACGTTGATACCTGTTATAGAAAAAGGCAATTCTGATGAAGGATATGAAGGTGCAATTGTTTTGGATCCAAAATGTGATTTGTATCTGGATAATCCTGTTGCATGTGTAGATTATGCGTCTCTGTATCCGTCATCTATGATTAGTGAAAATCTTTCGCATGATAGTAAAGTATGGACAAAAGAATATGATTTGGATGGTAATTTAATTGCAGAAACTGGTGAAAAGGGTTTGACGGTGGATGAAAATGGTCTAGAGATCGAATATTTTGTATATGATAATTTACCGAATTATAACTATGTAGATGTGAAATATGACACATACAAATACGTGAGAAAAACAGCAAAATCCGCAGCAGAAAAAATAAAATCAGGATATAAATGTTGCCGATTCGCACAGTCGATTAACAGAAACGAACGTGCTATTATGCCTTCTATTTTAGAAGAATTATTAGCGTCGAGAAAAGCAACGAGAAAATTGATACCTAATGAAAAAGATGAATTCATGAAAAATGTATTGGATAAAAGACAGTTGGGATACAAGTTGACAGCAAATTCATTATATGGACAATGTGGTGCAAAGACCAGCACATTTTATGAAAAGGATGTTGCTGCATCAACAACTGCTACAGGACGACTTTTATTGACATATGCAAAACGTGTTATTGAGGAATGTTATGGCGATGCAATATGTAATACGAGTGAATATGGACCTGTTTTAACAAAAGCGGAGTACATATATGGTGACACGGACTCAGTATTCTTCACATTTAATTTGCAAACCCCTGATGGGGAACCTATCCGCGGTAAAAAAGCCCTCGATATTACAATTGAATTGGCACAAGAAGCTGGTCACTTAGCATCTTCGTTTTTAAAGGGACCACACGATTTAGAATATGAAAAAACATTTATGCCGTTCTGTTTGTTATCGAAGAAAAGATATGTAGGCATGTTGTATGAAACTGATTCTACAAAATGCAAACGAAAAGAAATGGGGATTGTGCTAAAACGTCGTGATAATGCTCCGATTGTCAAAGATGTTTATGGAGGTATTATTGATATTTTAATGAAAGAAAAAGATATACAAAAATCAATAGCGTTTTTGAAATCGTGTCTCCGCGACATAGTAGAAGAAAAATATCCGATTGAAAAACTAATTATAACAAAATCGTTGCGGTCTGGTTACAAAAATCCACAACAAATCGCACACAAAGTATTGGCTGATCGCATCATGGAGCGTGACCCGGGAAACAAAATTGGTTCAGGTGACAGAATTCCATTTGTTTATATAAAACATCCTAGCTTAGAACAAGTGGTTGAATCTGACCCAGAACCAGAACCTATACTCGAAATTCAGAATAATCCACCTGAACCTGACCCTCACCAGGAACAAGGAGTAAAAAAAGGTAAAGGTCGAAAAAAAGCACCAGTCAAACCAAAACCAGCTCCAAAACCGAAAAAAATAAAAGTGCCAAAATTAAAACTATTACAAGGTGATAAAATAGAGACACCAAAATACATAGCGGAGAAAAATTTGAAAATAGACTATGGCTTTTATATTACAAATCAAATTATGAAACCAGTTCAACAAGTATTTGCTCTTGTGTTAGAAAAAATATGGAGAATGCAAAACAAAGAATTAAAAATTCAAAAATTTAAAAAAGAAGCGGAAGAATTATTGGCTTTATATGATAATGATATGACAAATGAAAAATATCAAACGAAATTAGAAAACATGAAAAATAAGGAGGTAAAAACACTTTTGTTTGATGAGTTTTTACAATAATAAAAAATACTTAAACATATGTATATACATATACATATATTATGAAATTTATAACAACAATTTTTAAAAAAATACTACCAGTGGAATTACCCAAACATGTGGGTAGATGGAATATCGATTATTGTAATATAAAAACGAACACCAAAGTTGATTTATCGAATGAAGATCATTGTGGTCCATGTGGTCAATACGCATTAATAAAATTAAAATCAAAAAATGACGATGACGATAACGATAAAGAAAAATCGAAATAATTTTTATTTAACATAATCTTTTTTCACAAAACCAATTTTTAATAAATGTTACGAATGAATTTGACTTGACATTTTCTATTTCTAATATTTTTTTTTCCAAAATTTCTATTCTTTCTATTAATTTATAGACTGTACAAAACAATTCTTTATTGTCATATATATTTTCTACATTATTGGTTGTGTTATTAATATGTTGTAGTGGTTCAGTTATACATACATTCGAATTCGAATTTTCTTCTATTTTTTTTATTAACGCATCTTCAAAATATTCTATGTTATTGTGGTAATTCTCATCATGATTCTCAATATTCTCAATATTCTCATCACTGTCATCATCATCGTAACTTGTTGGTTTTTGTAGTGATAAATTAATTTCATTATCTTCATTATCTTCTTTATTTTCATTTTCATCGTCTTTATTTTCATTTTCATCGTCTTCATTTTCTTCATACTCATTTTCTTCATACTCATTTTCATTTTCCTCGTCTTCATCTTCATAAGCGTCATCCCAAAAATTGAGTTGTTCATAACCTCTTGCCTCATTAAAATTGTTAATGATTTGTTCTTTTTCCAATTTATGTAAAATAGAAAAAGCGCTTCTTTTATGTAAAATTGCAATTTCTTGAATAGTTAATTCTTGTAATTCATATTCACGCTGTAAAGAAAGAATTTCATTTACACTCCACTTATAACGATTTCTTCTATTTAATTCTTTGGTTGTCATGTTGTTTTTATAAATATATATAAAATATATATTTATATTATTTTCAGTTTTTTATTTTAAGATTTTTATTTTAGTATATTCATCTAAGTATATTCATCTAAGTATATTATTCAAATCAAGTGTAATTTTTTCAATATTACCATGCTCACTTTCATCAGGAATATATTTTAATAATAATTTACTAAATGTTGAACCATCACAGCCTATAAACACATTGTTGCAATATCTACCTATGATTAAATCTACAATTGCATTCAATTCACGTGCCGGTTGTTTAGTGTCAAATTTTTTGTCTATAAACATGATATTATATTCATTTTCTTTCATAAATTGAACAACATCGTTATTTATATCACCGGTTAATACAAGTGTTGTATCTTCTTTTTGAATATAATTTGTTACTAATTCAATGTATTTTGCTGTTAATATTCGTTTAAAAACTTGTTGATTCATGTTATTTTGTGCGGACCAATGATCTATACCATCCTCTTCAATTCTTAAATGTATAACATTAATTTTTTTATTGACATGTTCTATGTCACCATGTTCTGATTCATCATCCATAACTGGAATATAATTTAATTTTTCACTTATAAAACTAAAAGCATAATTCATCAAATATTTACTAAAATATAAGTTACTATATATTTCATCAATAAAAGCCAATAATCTAACATTATTATGTTTTTTTGCTAAAGTGATAACATCCCATGATATTGGTCTAAATGCAGTACTATCAACATTGAAACCATCCATTATTCTGAGATTGTATTTATTCAAATATTTGTTTATTTCAATCAAATTGAACACTTGGGATATTGAACAATAACTATTCGTATTAATTTCTGTTAAAAATTTATCCACAATCAACAACTCTTTTTTTGCTCTTATGCAAAATAGAATGGCGGACACTAACGATAATAATTGATTGCATAAACCATTATTATTTTCTCTAACTAGTTTTAAAAAAAACACATTGGTATCTGACATTGTTTAATTTATATTTTATAGTTATATTTAATATTATTTTTAAACGATATTTCTTGATTCATAATTATCGTTGTTGGGATTGGATCTGGAATTTAATCTTGAATTTGAATTTATATTAAAACGATTCGTATTATTAATTAATGTTTCAAATAGTAATATATTATTTGATGGATCAAAGAGAAATCTACTATCCCCATTTTCTGTAAAATTGTTGTTATTTCTTTCAAATAATTCATTTATAGAATTTAATGCTATCGAAGATAAATTATTTGCAATATTGTTAAAACTAGTTTCGAAGTTTGGTGTTTCTGAAAATATTCTACGAGGTGTAGTTCTTCTTCTTCTCTCTGAATGACCTATTGATTCTGTATTTGTCGAGGCAGTTGGAGTTGGTTGAGATGGTTGAGTTGGTTGAGTTGGTTGAATTGGTTGAGCTTCTTGACTTGTTTCTAAACTAACATCCACATCATTATTATAAGTATTTCTATTTAATGTTTCATTTAATGTTTCATTTGTGTTACCATTATAATCACGAATATCATATCTACACATAGGACAACGAACATTGGATTGAAACCATGTATTTAATTGTCTAGTATTAAAATTATGACCACAATGTAATATTTGTGTTATTGTATCTGATTCTTGAAATGTTTCCAATGAAATTGGACAAGTTGTATTAATAGGATTTTCAATATCACCAAATTGAATCTCGCGAGTTGCAGTAAATATTTGTTGCCTGGTAGGAATAATTGGTACATTGGATTGAAAATCCATCAAATTCATGAAAGAATTTATAAAATCATTCGATAGTATTGGTGATGCATTTGTTCTGGGATTGATACTAAAATGTTGCATATTTTCTAAAATATAAGGAACTCCATTAATATTTATTCGCTGATTTGTGTTTGTTCCAGGATGTCTATTGTGATTCTGATTCTGATTCTGATTCTGATATGATTGATATCTAGGTCTCATATAATCATCATTTAATCGAATACGATTCCATATATTATTAATATCAATTCTCATTGATTGTAATAAATTATTTTGATGTAATAAATCGTTATAAATTTGATGAAGTATATTTCTATCTCTTTGTCTTTCTCTCTCACGTTGTCTTTCATGATCAATGTCACGATACATTTCTAGATATTGATACCTATCTCTGTCTATCTCTATACTACGTGGTATATATCTGGTATTAAAATAATTACATTCTCTGCATCGATTTCGATTATTATAGTGATTATAGTGATTATTGTTGTTATGGTTATAACGGTTATTGTTGTTGTTATGGTTATAGCGGTTATTGTTGTTGTTGTTGTTGTTATGGTTATAGCGGTTATTGTTGTTGTTGTTGTTGTTGTTGTTGTTATGGTTATAGCGGTTATTGTTGTTGTCATCGGATTCAGAAACAATACTACTACTACTACTACTACTACTACTACTACTACTACTACTACTACTACTACTACTATGGGTATCTGTATTTATGTTAAGGGTAGTATTATTGACAGTATTTGTATTATCATTTTGTCTTGATTCTGAGTTTGAAGATACGGATATATTTTCTTGATCATGTATTTCTAAATTAAATATACTATCGCGTTCTATGTTACTATTCATAATTTTATGTATATATTGATTATATTAATTATATAATTAATAACATATATTTAAATATTATTGATTTAATTATAATAAAGGTTAATTACCCTTATAATTATAAAATACAAAAACGTTTCCACATAAAGATTCTGAAATCAACAAACACAAAACAAAACCACCATGACTGATATCAATTACGAAAAATATAAAAATAAAGGCCTATCTGGATTATGCAATTTAGGTAATACATGTTTTATTAATTCATGTATGCAGATATTATCTCACACATACGAATTAAATGAATTCTTGGATTTAGAAACATACAAAGAAAAAATAAACAATAAATATGATAGTGCATTATTGATTGAGTGGGATAATCTAAGAAAGATTATATGGAAAGATAATTGTATCATATCTCCTGGTAAGTTTATAAAAACAATACAAAAAGTTGCAAAATTAAAAGATGTGGATATTTTTACCGGATTTGCACAAAACGATGTCAGTGAATTTCTCTTGTTTATTATAGATTGTTTTCATAATACATTATCTAGAGAGGTTAAAATGTCCATTAATGGAACTCCTGAAAATGAAAAAGACAAAATAGCTGTTTTGTGTTTTAATATGATTGAAAAAATGTATAAAAATGAATATTCTGAAATATGGAATTTATTTTATGCTGTTCATGTTTCACAAATAAAATCTTTAGAAACAAATGAAATATTAAATAATAGTCCTGAACCATTTTTTATAATAAATTTACCTATACCAGAAAATAACAAAACACCGTCTTTATATGACTGTTTTGATTTATATATATCAGAAGAGATATTCGAAGGCGAAAATGCATGGTATAACGAAAATTCAAAAACATATGAAAATGTAAAAAGACAGATATTGTTTTGGAGTTTCCCAAGTATTTTAGTAATAGATCTAAAACGATTTTCCAACAAAAATAACAAGAATCAAAAACTAATTGATATTCCTATTGAAAATTTTGATTTGTCAAAATATGTAATTGGATATAAAAAAGATGATTATGTTTATGATTTATACGGAATATGTAATCATAGCGGAAATGTTCATGGTGGTCACTATACTGCTTACGTAAAGAATGCAAATAATAAATGGTATAGTTTTAACGATACTAGTGTTTCAGAAATAAATCCTACAATGTTAATTAGTTCAAAGGCATATTGTCTTTTTTATAGAAAAAAAATAATTCATTAATGTATATACATTTTATATAAATAATATAAAAAATATAAAATATTCATGGTAGCAAATAATATACAAATACCCTCAACATCTATATCACCGTCACCATCTACATCACCGTCACCATCTACATCTAGAACTGCACCTATTAAACCTGCAACAACATCAGCGCATATCACACATGCAACAATACCCGCATCCGCGCCAACTACAACATCCACACCGGCACCAAGTACAATATCCACATATAGACCTTCAACAATAACATCCACACCTACAACAACAACATCTACGCCTTCAACAACAACATCTACGCCTTCAACAACAACATCCACACCTAGTACAACATCTACAACATCCACACCACCAACCTCATCTTCAACCTCATCTCCAACACCTAGTACATCATCAAATACATCATCTACACCATCAGTTTATGAAACAAATGATAATAATATATACAATTTTCCATTGTTACATGGAGGTAATGGAAATGTAGAAAACTCATTTTCAAATTTCTTCAAAAATTTCAATCTAACTCCAGGTGTTTTAATCATTTTTTTAGTAGTAATAATAGTATTTGTATTACTATTTTCTTCATTAAGTTCTTTAGGAAAAAATAGTTCTGGTGATACTTCATCCACCGGTACAAGTGATACACCTACGAGTACCAGTTCTAAAGGATCTAATAGTGTAGGTAAATCCCATATAATAATAATAATTGGTATAGTTTTACTAGTAATCGTAATATCATTTTTATATAGAAAATTTGAAGATACTACTATTATTGCATCTATTAAAAAGTTATTTACGAAAAACCCCCAAGTTAATGTAACTGCAGGAAAAACTCCTCCTCCAATGCCTCAACAATCAAATACGAGTAAGGAAGTTCCAGAAATAAAATTATATAAAGAAGTTTTTAATATTCCAGGAAATAATTATACTTATGAACAAGCAAAATCAATATGTACCGCATATGATGCAAAATTAGCTACATACGATGAATTAGAAGAAGCATATGGTAGAGGTGCTGAATGGTGTAATTATGGTTGGTCTGAAGGTCAAATGGCTTTATTTCCAACACAGAAAAAAACATACAATACATTACAAACAATAAAAGGTCATGAACATGATTGCGGACGCCCTGGTATTAATGGTGGATATATGGCAAATCCTAACGTACGTTACGGTATTAATTGTTACGGAAATAAACCTAGAAGAACTGAAATCGAAAAAGAATTGATGGAAAATACAAATCCTTACCCATTAACAAAGGAAGATATGTTAATGGAAAAACAAGTTGATTATTGGAAAGAAAAGTTACCTAACATAATTGTATCACCATTCAATAACAATCGATGGAGTAAATTTTAGAATCCATTATACACAAACAAAAATAATCGGATATATAAATGGGTGAAATGGGTGAAATGGGTGAAATGGGTAATATAGATTTTGTTGTTCCATTGTGTAAAAATAATATGATATTTAGAGCAACGATTGAATCGATTGTTTATAATTATCATCCCAGAAATATTTATATTATAACTAATCCAAAAGATGTGATATATTTAGAAAGTATTACAAAAAATTGGGATATTGGAAACACTGTTATTACCACTATAAATGAAGATGTTTTTTTTATGAAAAATTATGGTTTAACTAAACATGACATAGAACAATATTATACCTTTATAGACGCGGAATCGAGAGAATTTGGTTGGTGGTATCAACAAATATTAAAATTGGGCGCGTATAAACAAATCGAAAACCTATCAGATCCATATGTTGTTTGGGATTCCGATGTAATTGTTTTACAAAAATGGAATTTATTTGATTCAAAGGACGGTTTTTATAAATTTGCAATTTTACAAGAATGTTCCAAAAATGAATTTAATAAAAGTGAATATTCAAAATCTATAAAAAATTTGATAGGTTTGGATTCGATTGAACCTCCCATTGAAGGTACATTTGTACCTCACCATTTTATAATGCATCATAATGTTTTAGATAGGTTGGTTTGTTTTATTGAAGAAAGACATGTTGCAACTACAACTACAAATACAACTACAAATACAACTACAAATGTGGATTCATGGATAAAAATAATTATATCATTATCGAAAACATATTATCGGTTTAGTGAATATAAATGTTTGGCTACTTTTATGCGACAACACTTTCCGGAATTGTTGTTATTCTATCCTTTTGAATTACATGGTAAAAATGGAATTCGTTATAGAGATTCTATTAATATTATAGAAAAACTACACGATTTTTGCGCTAGTCAGAGAGATAATAGTTTGACTTATAATAAGTTCAAAGAATTCACTAAAAACAACTATGATTTTGAGCCGTCCTATATTCAAATAGAGCATGTGGATGTGTAATCTACATGTATTTGTATAATTTCATTCTTATAAAATATATAAAGGTTTTATAAGAATTAATACATAATAATGGAAAAAGAAAAAATATCCTACTTAAAAGCCGATGACAACAAAATCATCAATGAAAAATGTATAAGATGGGTAAAAAAAATAGATCAATGTTTGCATGTTTGTAATAAATCTGATGGATGTGACGTTGGTATTGGCACTCATAAAATATGTAAATTGAATAATCCAGACAGTTACGATAAACTGAATAAACATTTTGAAGAGTAATTTTACATGGGTGATGATTTTGCTGTTTTTTTATGATTAGCAACATGTTTTGCGAGTTTAATTTTATTTTTTCTCGATTTTTTCTTTTCCGATTTGCCAGATTTTTTTGATTTCTCATAACTGTCATCATTTGCATTTACTTTTTTCAATAATTCCTCGTAAATTTCATCCGAAATTTCGTTATCTTCATTTACATTTGTTTCCGCATCCATATTTTTATTTGAATTATGTTTATAAAATAATCCAAATGGAACAGCCATATTGTTAGCGTGTTGATTATTACCACCAATCATGGTCTGTAAATTTTCAATAGGAGATCCACCATATTGTGTGATATTTTTCAAAAGCACTGAATTAATGTTGAAACCTCCACTTACTATACTACCATCTTCGGATTTTGAAAAAACCATATCATGCTCTTTCATAAAATGATCTTCTTGTGAATCATACGACATAATCCAAAATTTATTTATATTATAAGTATATTTTTATATCATATATCATGAAAAATACTTTTGCGATATGCGGTTTTCATTTTTCATTTTTCATTGTTGGAATTATTATTATAATACCGTTTTAATTCAGTAATAGTCTTTGTTTCTCTCCGCTTCTTCAAATAATCTATAATTTTTTTGACCTGGTCTTCATTTTTTATAATTTCAGATAAACAAGTTTCTACATATGTAAATGTTAGTGGAGATGTTGTATGTGTATTAACTAATTTGAGTCGTCCATCAGTAATATTAATAACTGAATTGGTAGATAATTCACCATTTGATGTTAAGGATTCAAGCAAAGATGACTTTTTCTCTCGAAGTTCTTTTGCTTTTTCTTGTACCAATTTATATTGATTGTCTAATATCACCCATTGTTGTAATTGTTTCTCAATATTTTTATCCATACTTGTAATAAAATTATATTTGTTTTTTGGTTTTTCAACAAATATAATTTGAAGTTCTGGGGGTGGGAGTTTTAGATTTTATCTAGAGAGAACCCATTTATTTTCTGTATCTCCTTGTTCTCTTACCTTTGTTACCTTTGTTAGTTTTTGATCTAGGACCATAATATTGTTGTAATCCTAAAAGTACTAAAGGAGCTACTGCCTCACCAATCATTTGATTCCAAACACCGCCTCTTTGGTTTTGTTGTTGATTTTGGTTTTGGTTTTGGTATTGGTATTGTCTATTGTTTTGTTGTTGAAACTGGTTTTGGTTTTGATTTTGGTATTGATTTTGGTAATTTTTTTTTCGAGCGCCACCATTTTGCATTCCTGCTGCACCTGATTTTGCAGCCGCAATCATATATGAGTTTTGATTATTACTATCTAATGCATTACTTGTTGAATAATCAGGACTAGTATCAAATTTTGACATTAGCGGTCCAAAATCACCAACAGTACCTCTTTCGTATTGCGGTCCGCCAATAGCGTTTGCGCTATCAGTATATGTACCTGGAATATATGGAGTATTTGGATAAAAATATCCACCTTTCATCATTCTATGACCGCGTCTATGTATTCTTGAACTTCTTCTTTTTCCATATTTTTTTGTATTGTGTTTCATTTCGGTTTGGTTTTGTTTGTATATTATATATTATACGTATAAAAAAATAATTTAAGAATGTTTGGATATAATTGATTTATTACGAACTAAATACAGCAACAAAATAATATTTACTAAAATAATCAAAATATTAATTAATATAAGCGATAATCCTATATACATATATGGAGTCATTATACTAATAATAACATCCATTATGGGAATTAAAAATGTCTTAATCTCTTTTTTGATGTCTTCTCTTTTTAAAAGTGCTAAACATTGATTCACCAATGTATCCTTCATCCGAATGTAATAAATTTATTTAATATTATTTTTTTTTATTTTTTGCGTGTCGATACAATATAATTTTTCTATAGAACCAATAAATATAAATACCGATTCAATGGAAAATATTTTTGAACCCAATGAAAATTTCAAATTTGATAATATTACTTTAGGACAACCCAATGCTATTCAAGGTGGTGCATATTTTACTAAAATATTATATAACAATAAATCTCTTTATATTCAATGTCCTAAATGTGTATCAAAACAGGGTATTATAAAAAACGGTAAAAAAATGTATATTGATCTACTGTTTAATCATAGTGATGAATCCATTATTCAATGGTTTATTAATTTAGAAAGTACATGTCAAAAACGCATATTCGATAAATCGAATGAATGGTTTCAAAATCCGCTTGAATTAACTGATGTTGAATCCGCATTTAGTAGTCCTATTAAAGTGTATAAATCATGTAAATATTATCTGTTAAGAAGCAACATTAAAACAAATTATTTAAATGGAAATCCAATGATTAAAATATTTAATGAAAATGAAGAAAATATCAATGTTGAAGATATCAATGCGGAAACAAATTTTATATCTATTTTAGAAATACAGGGAATTAAATTTACTACACGTAATTTTCAAATAGAAGTAGAAGTAAAACAAATCATGACGATGAATGTAGATATTATATTTGAGAATTGCTTAATAAATAAAAAGTCAGGTGTTAGTGTGTGTGAATCAAAACAAAATATAAAAGATACAAAACAGTTAGATCAGGATCATGATAATAATGACACCAAAGTTGGGTTTGATATGAATGGGTTATTATTTGATACAGAAGATATTAAACAAGAGAGACAATACACACAAAACACACAAAACACACAAGACAATGAATTGATTGATTTTGATGATATTAATTCGAATCTAGAAGAAGTTACAGACATTATTGATGATAATGATGATAAACATGATAACACAATTGAAATTGAAACTACAACAAATGATATCAGTGAAGATATTTTAAATGATATAATTGAAAATTCAAAATCCAATAGTGACGATACTCTAGGAATAGTTACCAGTCACTTGAATAATATCAATAGTAAAAATACATCCAATACATCCAATACATCCAATACATCCAATACATCCAATACATCCAATACATCCAATACATCCAATACATCCAATACATCCAATAATTCCATAAATGTAGAAAATGAATTACATGAAATCACTTTAGATATCGAAGAATTATTACCAGAAAATACAAATACTTTAGAAATACCTATTAGTACTATAAAATTGAAAAAACCAAACGAAGTTTATTATGATTTATTTAATAAAGCAAAAATAAAAGCGAGAGAAGCGAAAAAAATGGCTATACAAAGTTATTTAGAAGCAAAAAAAATTAAAGAGACATATTTATTGGAGGATGTAGATTTAAGCGAAGATGAAGAATATGATGAAGAAAATTAAAACAATACAAAATGCAAAAACAAAACAAATAAAATAAAATACCTCAATTCATATTTATATGAATTAAAAATAATTTTTCAAAATTATTTTATCCTTAATTTTATATAATGAGCATGTCAACTTTATTTAAAAAGACAAAGTCAGAACATATATTTGTTTTAGTCATATGTTTATTCGTAGTCGTTTATTTTATTTACAAATTCTACAAACATTTAGATTCTAAGGGTAAATCTGGTTCTGAATATTATGGTTCATCAATGGCATCACAATATGGTAATCAACAAAATAATAAACAACAAGGTATGCCATCCGGAATGAATAACCAACCTAGTATGAATATGAATATGAATATGAATACTACTGTTTTACCATCTCATGCTGACGCTTTACAAACTGATATAACACCTGCTCCAGTTATGCCAGGAACACAAACTAGTATGCCAGGTCTTCCAACTTCATGTTCAAAACCAAATATTCAAAATCCATCTGAATTATTACCAAAAGATGTCAATAGTCAATGGGCTTCATTGAATCCATCTGGTCAAGGATTCTTATCCAATATTAATTTATTAAATGCTGGATTCAATATTGGTATTGATACAATTGGATCAAGTTTGCGTAACGCCAATCTCCAAATTCGTTCCGAACCTCCAAATCCACAATTAAATGTTGGACCATGGAATCAAAGTACTATCACTGCTGATTTCATGAGACCACCTTTAGAGATTGGTTGTGGATCTCAATAAGTAACAAACTAACAAAATAACAAACTAACAAACTAACAAACTAACAAACTAACAAACTAACAAACTAACAAAATAGTGTAATTTACATATTTTTCATTTTTAATGCAAAATATATAAAATAACTTGATTATATAAAATAGATTTTCATTATAATTAAGCACATATAGATAGATAAAAATGACAGGTATGCAGATTTTAGGATATTTATTTGTTATATTAATTATTATTCTATGTTTAAGAATATATTATGAATCCGATTCGTTTCAACTTAAATGTATTATATCCGGTGTAGATGGTAATAAATATTGCGTTCGCGATCGTAATAAAGTAAAACCCGCAGCAAATTTATTGGCTACTGTTACAACAAAATGCAAAGATTTAGTCAATTATGTGAATGAAAAATACCCAAATGATCCAAAGGTTCAACGTTTAGTAAAAGGTTTCAACCCAAAAAAAATAAGTGAAACATTACCTAACAGCGAATTGACTGCATATAGTGAGAATAAAGGAGAGAAAATTGCATTTTGTTTAAATAAAAAGAAGGAAGATAATAATAATTTAATTGATATCAATACACTTACTTTTGTAGCAATACATGAATTGTCTCATATTATGACGGTTAGTATTGGACACAAACAAGAATTTTGGCAAAATTTTAAATTTTTATTAGAAAATGCCAAAACTGCGGGTATATATGATCCAGTTGATTATAAAAAAAAACCAAAGGAATATTGCGGAATGACCATATCAGATAATCCATTTTATGATTTATAATGTAAGATCTATAATCTATATATTTAATTTGTATTATTCTATTATTATTACCTTCTGTTTTTTATAAATTTGAAAAATAAATAATTAAAACTATTCTGTCTATAAAAAATAGACAGAATATATATGACAACCAATGAAAAGACATTACCTATATATAAAATAAATCATTTGGTTAATCAGGATACAATTGATTCAATATATGTTTTTTATGGTAATTTTCCAGATGATACAGATTTAAACGAATTATTTAAAATGGAACCAAATAACCAATTATTTTATCCTGAAATATTCAACGACGAAGAATTAACTAATATTAAAAATAATAATATATCTGTTAATTTTCTCACACAAAAAATACATTTTGACGATTCAATTGGAACAATTAAAATTAAGATTGTTGATGGGCTTTCAATATTTTCTAATAAAAATTTTACTTTAGAGGAAATATATTTGTTTTGCATGAAGGAAGAAACTCTTAATGCTGTTTCTATTTATGAAACATTGACACAAAATAAACGATTCGGACTAACAAAAACAAGACTCTATAATTTTTTATTGAATATTATTCGTGATAGTGAAGGAAATAGTGTTACTATTCAAATTCCAGATGCAATCAAAAATAAAACCATATTTGATTTTGATGATATAATTTCATTAAATATAGATGGAAAAACATTTTGGATGAATAAATCGGTTGGACAAAAATATTATCTGATTAACAACGAATATCCATATGTTTATAATCCATTTGATAATAGAAATCATGACGATTTTATTGAACAAACAAAACGTGCATTGACAACATCGAATAGCGAACTATTATTAAATACGGGTGCAATTAAAAACAATAACATTTATTTATGTTTAGCTTCGGACGTTTTGAACCAGGTAACTACAACTAACACGAACATAAATATGAGTGCTAATAACGAGGGATATATAATTAAAGTTTATTACCCGTTTTTATTTTCTAACAATATTTTCTCTCTAACCGATCTAGATAAGGATCGTGATTCTTTAATAGAACAGAATAAAAAAGTAATAAATCAAAGTGTTATTGATTCATTTAATATAACTAATTTATTTTATGATGTATATAACGAACGAAAAAACGAATTAAAATATGATAAAAAAGGAATTACCCATATAAGAGCTATTATACATCCATCTTATAATACTCATATTCCAATAGATGTAATTTTTAAATTATTACATGCCACAAAAGATGTACCTTTAGTTAAATATAATCCTGCATCGAGACAAGAGAATATGTACAGGCTTTATACTGATAAGCTTTCTATCGATGGTAGAAAAATCCCCTTTTTAAACAAAGCAACAATTTTAAAACTAGTTAAAACATTGGGGAGAGATAAAATGGTTTCTCTCTACATAGAAGATGTGCATAACAACAACAATGGCATCAGCAACCCTTATACTATCACTTGTGAATTTGAAAATAATGGTATTATTTCTATTGTCGGAAATTTTAATCAGCCAATTGATTTGAATGAAATTAACATTCTATTCAAAAAAATGGTTAATCCAATCATAAACAGTTTGAATGATTTTTTACAACAAAATGGTTATAAAATCAATCTATTTGAATCTTTTGATGCGGATAACATTGAAGTAAGTAATTTAAAGTATGAAACTACTATTGAAATTGATAAAAATATTAAAATAAGTGAATTAACAAATTGTATTTCTAGTATTTTTGTTGTTGAATCGACTGATGTTGCAAATGATATTCAATTACGATTCAAAAAAGTTGCAAATTTTAACAAAGCTACTAGTCAAGAAGCATTTATCATTGAAAAACAAAATGAAGGATTACGCGGTGCAGAAATTGTAGATGCATTATTGCAAAGTTATACTGACATGTCGAGAGATGATGCTATTAATTTATTTGAAAAAATAGTCAGTGAAGCAGAATTGCAACGTACTGCAAAGCGAAAAACTGTTACTATTCGAAATAATCCTGGATTTAAAACAAATATTCATTTGAATAAAGAAAAAGGTGTGATTACAATCACAATGGACAACATTAACAACATCAATTATTTGGACACTGTCCCAATTTATTTAGATACCATGGTGCGTTTAACACAAAATAGAACAAGTACTGGATTTTCATTAGAAAAAATCAATGAATTGTGTTTCATGTCTAAGAATAACGAAAAAGAACTTGAAGCATTAAATGTAGTATTAGATGATATTATATCCGCGTCAGAATCTTCATTAATAGAAAATGATATGAATAAACAGATAAATCAGTTGGAATTAGAAGATATTGAAAAAGAAGAGACAAAGAGTCAAATGGGGGATGGGGATGTGGATGATGAAGGTAGTTTTGATAGAGAAGGGCATACAAATGGTATTGAAAACATAGAAAGCGAGGCTGATCAGAGAGAAGCCAAAGAAAAAATAGCCAATGTTTTAAATATGTTTTATGGTGATTATGATGAAGAAGAAGAAAGTGAAGAGGGTGTAGAGAGATCACAAGGTGAAAAGAGTGGAGGTGGTGATGTAAAAGATATTGTTGGTATGAAATTGAGTAATCCATTTTTATTTCAAGAAAGGTTAGAAAATCGTGAGCCAGTATTAATTTTAAAAGAAGAACAAGGTAAATACAATCGATATTCTAGAACATGTCCATCTACTACTCGTAGACAACCAGTTATATTGACTCAAAATGAATTAGATAAAATCAACAAAGAAAACGCTGGATTTTTACAAGAAGAAGATGTAATCAAATATGGTTCGAATCCTGATAATAAATATTATTATGTCTGCCCTAGATATTGGAATTTAAAAACTGATTCATTGATTACACCCAAAGAAATTGCTGATAATCATTTGGAAGATAAAATAATACCAAAAAGCGCAAAAACTGTTCCAAAAGGAAAATACATTTATGAATTTTATAATCCTCCAAAGAATGATCCAGATTATAAACATTATCCTGGTTTCCAAGTCGATAAACACCCAAATGGATATTGTTTGCCTTGTTGTTTTAATAGTTGGAGTACTCCAAAGCAATTGGAGAGAAGAAAGGCGTGTTCAGAAAATGTAACACCTGGATTTGGTAAGGAAACAAATAATCAAGACATGCAACCAAAAGAAAATATGTTGGAGGTTTCCGATGAAGATGAAGTCGCCGAACTGCAACCACCACAACCACCACAAAAAAAGGAAAAAGCGCCTGAATTAGAAAATTATGTTATTGGTCCTGAAAAATTTCCTATTTTAAAAGGACGATGGGGATATTTACCTACTGCTATTCAAAAAATTCTTATGGAAGTAAATTATAAATGTCAAATTAGTAAAAATAATACTAACATTCGTCCGGATCACACATGTTTGGTGAGACATGGTGTAGAATCGGATATAAATCAATCTTTTATCGGATGTATTGCAGATGCCATATATTTTACCAAATTGGATGATAATAAACAACCTATGCAAATTCCTACGATAAAAAAAATGAAGGAAATAATTATTGACTCTTTGACAATTGATTCTTATCTTACTTTTCAAAATGGTGATCTTGTCAATACCTTTATGGTTGATTCGGGTATGGGTATGGGTATGGATGTTGAAGTGGATAATAAAAAAATAGAAAAATACAAGGATTCCAATTTATATAAAAAAACGGATGATGGTGTGTTTTTTAATAAAATTGTCGGCTCATTTGAAAATTTTATTGATTTTTTGAGGAGCAGTGATACTATAATAGATTATACTTATTTATGGGATATTGTGTGTCGTCCAAACCCAACGTTATTTAAGAGTGGAATCAATTTAGTTATTTTGGAAATTCCTAATAATGATATCACCAACAATGTAGATTTTATTTGTCCAACCAATCATTATTCAAGTCATTTATTTGATGGTAAAAAACCTACATTGGTTTTGATTAAACAAGACTCGTTCTTTGAACCTATTTATTCATATCGATTTAATAAATCCAATGAAACATTATTTGTCGGTAAATTATTCAGTGAATATGATACGAAACTATCCGTTACAATGCGCGATTTCTTCAAAAAAGTAGTGAAACCCTATGTTCAAAATATGTGTATGCCTATTCCTAGTATCCCCAACTTATATAAAATGACGCAACCTATTTTACTTGATGATTTGATTCACAATTTGGATAAAATAAAATATGAAGTTTTAAAACAAGTAGTAAATTATCAAAATAAAGTAATCGGTCTTGTCGTTGAAAGTGGGAAAAGACGGGGTAATATAAATGGGTCAGGATTTATTCCATGTTACCCTTCTGCTATCAATGATAAATATGACTATCAATTCATGACTGATAAAGATATATGGAACACATATACTAACACCTTGTCATGTTTGTTAGACGTTTATAGAGAGAGTAAAGGAAAAATACCTTGTAATCCTATTTTAAAAATAGTCGAAGATGAAATGATTGTTGGATTTTTAACACAAACAAATCAATTGATTCAATTATCTGAACCTGTTTCTATTGATAACAAATCAATTAAAGATGATATACCTTTATTAAAAGATCAACATTATGTTGTTAGTAATGTTGGTGTTGAGGGTACGGGTAGCGATGATAAAATCAATAAATTACGCGATGTGGATGTTACCATTGCATTGTCGAATCGGGTTGATTCTGAACGAGTTGAATATATTAAAAAAATTAGAATGGAATATGAGTTTTATCAAGTGTTTCGCACAACTATACGAATTTTATTAAATGATTATGAAAATATCAAATTGCGTGAATCTATTGAAGATGAAATCAAAAAAAATTATGTCATGTACTACTCGAAAATCGAAATCATCAAAAATTTATTGAAAACACTAGTTGAGAGAAAAAACACGGTTATTTTCACGGATAATTATAATTATGATATGATTAAAGAGATAACCACATGTGTTACACGATCGACTAGTGAAGGTGTCGGCGACTCTGGAGAGAAAAGCAAATGTTCTATGAAGTCACCTATTTGTGTTGTGTCTGATAATGGAAATACATGTCAACTTATCTTGCCTAAAAAGAATCTTGTTACTGGTAAAAATAATGAGTTAATATATTATGAAAAAATGGCTGATGAATTGATTCGATATATACGTATCAATAAATACATTTTTGAACCAAAATCCTACTTATCTTTTGAAAATATGGGATATAATTTACATGACAATGAAATATTATTGTTTCAATCATTGATAACACAAGAATATTTTGAAGGACTGATTCCAGCTACAAAAAATAAATATGTAAAGCGCAATACATATGATTCAGTGGAACCAATATTAACAGAGCATTATGATAATACTGTAAAATATGATCCAAATACTCTTCTTGTTTCTGCTTCTGCACCTGCACCTGCACCGATCGCTATACCTATTGAAGTTCCAAATGTGCCGGAGCAACCATCTGTGTCAATGCCTCTCTCACAGTGTAAATCAACCATCAACCCCAAAATATCGTCAGGAATATGGAAAAAATGCTTTCCATCGGTTTGCGGTGAAAAAGAGTACGATAAAAGCGTTGAATGCACGTTTCAGGTATTGATCGATGTTGGTATAAATTTATCTATTAATTCAATACGTAAAAAATTATATGATGAATATAAAAAATATTTACCAACATATGAAGGTCAAATATTAGATATTTTAATGGGTCAGGGTAAAAAATCATTGGTAGCGCGAGTAAAGTCAAAATTAATAACGTTTCATGATTTGTTGTTTTCTGAAAGTTATTATTTGACGACGCTCGATTATTGGCTTTTATTGACAAAAATGCGTATAAATAGTTTTTTTATTTCTTCCAAATTTTTATTTGATACTAAATACACGTCGAATAATATGTTGGTGTTTGATGATGAGACTCGAGATGCATTTGCATTTATTGTTATTCCTGGTGTTGTTAATGATGTTGTTCCGGTATATAAGTTGATTGTAAATAAAAAACACAGTGAGAACATTTTTATATCCATTAAAGATTTTAATGATTGTGAAGGTAGGAATGATTTGATGACGAGTGTTGATGATCATGATTCTGGTAATGATAGTGTGGAAAACTACATCAAAAACTTTACTCGAGTAAAAACCACCGTTTATAAAAAGAAGCAACCAAAATTGGAAATGGATGAAACGCCTGAACAACTTGAGGTTAGAGATGAGGAAAATATATCTGCATCATCATCTAAATCTATCGAAGTAACCGCGCCCAAAAATGTGAATGCTCTTAGAAAAAAATCGTCTGGGACAAAAAAAAATACTATTAAAAAAATTGTAAATAGAAGACAGAATACTGAGAAAAAAACTGGTACTGGTGCGAATGCAAAAAAACCACTCTTGATTATAGCAGAAGAGTAAGGTTATGTAGCAAGGTATTTTTAACGATTTTGCATTATTGTGCATTAGGGAACAATAATTTATCTAGTGTTGTTCTCACACAAAACAATCTATGTAGAAATATTCCTAATAAAAATAGTATAACACTAATCCAAAAAAATGATTTTTTGAATATATAAGATATTATATAAGCAACTATCAGTGTAAGAAGTACATCTACAATCGAAATATTGAATATTTTATAAGAATGAGCACCTTTACCTGGTTCTCCTAATATATTTTTGTAGTTGCACAAATTCATATTTTTATATTATACATGAATATAAAAATATGTTATAAAAATGCGTAAATGGAAGCTATAAAACAACAAATGTGTAATATTCCATGACAATAAATGTGGTTTGAACAACACCATTCTCTTGATGAATAATAATTGCTCATATAAAATGAGAAAAATATACCAAATAAACTAATTATATATGAATAAAATAAAACCCGCGATATTTGTAAATTTTTACACAGTAACGTATATATTATAAAATAACTAATAGAAAATTTGGCGACATATGCATCTACTTTATGAACTATTGAATATTTTTTTGGATTGTTCCAAAACAATTGTGACATTATAATTGAACATATCAAACACACACCCAATAAAACTTCATGAATATTTTTTTTGAATTTATCATAAAAAAAATGAACGATATAAATAATAATAAATTTGTTATTTTTAAATTTTGTGGTTTTGTATGTGGTTTTGTATGTGGTTTTGTATGTGGTTTTGTATGTGGTTTTGTATGTGGTTGTGATTGTATGTATATTTGCATTGTGTTGTTGGTTATATTTAGACCATAATAGGTCTTTATATTTTTTATATTATGTTTTTAGAGGTATTTACATGAATCCCGGGTTATAATCGTTGTCCCCTCCCATATCGGTGTATTTAATACTTACTACATTATTTTGTACTGTTAGATTCTTTGTACTACATGAATCACCTGATTCTTCGATTTCTTCAAATGCTTCCTCTATCATTTTATCATCTTCCGTTTGTTCGTATTTCATACTTTCTTCTAGTTTCATCATTTCATCGAGATCCAATACTACTTGGAAAACACTTGTACCATAAAACCCTTCTTGACCCATCATGACATTCGCTGAAATACCTTTCATTGTATCCAACTCGGCGTGTTTTGCCGCTTTCAAAAACATCTCTGGTGTCTCTTCAAACGATGCTTTTGCAATTGGTCCAATATTATCATTATTAATACCATGTCTAAAGATTGAAATCATTTTACTTGTAGCTGTCATTCTATCACATAATACACTGAAATGATGTGAATTAATATATGTACCATCAAATTCTATAACATCTACAATTTCATTATAAATGGCTTGTCTTGCAGCTTCGATACCTAACACATGGAATATTTCTACAATATCATTACTAAATGTACGGGTTGGATCAATATAGTCCAATGCTAAAATATCCATCATATTTGTACCTATTGTATCCAAAACCCAGATATCTTGTTTTTTATAAACACCTGAATTTTCCACCACATTATCTTTAATCTTTCGTAATATTACTTTGTTGATTCCTTTAATACCACGCAGTACTATGTTTTGTAATAATTGATCTTGGAAGTTTTTCAATATATAAATGTGATCCGATTGATCTAATGGATTGGCTGATTTTTTACCCTTAGCACCTTGTTTTAATACATTATTCATACGAATTCTGAATATCAATTTATCGTCGTTGTAGTCCGAATATATACAGTTGATTTCATCACCATAACTATTTTTCAATGTGAAATTCACATCGTCCATAGTAATATTTTTCTCCAACATTACATTTGGATCCATGGTCATTCTAACAATCCATTTGGATTTTTCGTTGGTGTCATCCATCAAAGACACGTTGTTGCATTCATCCATCATGGATTCGAATTTTCTATATTGTTCTACTGTTGCTTTGTCTTCGTTGATTAAAGTATTTAAATCATCTGGATCAAAACATATTTCAACGGATTCAACTATTTCTTCTAATTTGGTGTGTTCTATCATATACATAATTGCACTGGCTTTTTCCTTGTCGGTTTCATCTTCTCGGTTCAAATAAACGGTGAGTGATGGATTCTTTGGTTCGCTCGATAATGACAGAATTTCTTCGATTCTTGGAACACCACGTGTTACATTGGATTTAGAAGAAACGCCAGCGAAATGAAAAGTGTTCAGAGTATTATGGACAATGACACCATAATCAGTCATGAAAGTTTGATTGCCTGGAACAGTAAAATCATAGACGAAGTTTTGTTGCTCTGGTGTATAATATTCGATTTTAGTAATTTCGTCCCACACGACGTTGGATGTTATTGCTTGTTTAAGAATACAAAGTTCGTTTTCTATTAAATGAGCTTTTTCATGTGACTTGAAAGTTTGATAATATTTTTCCAAAGTTCTACGTCCAATACTTGTAATATTTTTTCTTTTATAATGTCCATAAATTCTGCTTTGTTCTGGTATTTGTAATGTTTTACCGCAATATGCTACTATTTCTTCTAATCCATTAATTTTATCAATTTGTTCTGATACAAATACTTTGTCATTTCTTTCAATGTATTCTATTAAACTATCCAATTTTTCTTGGTGTAAAACTGTACCTATTTTTTCTTTGTAAATCTTTGCATATTTTGGACTAATATTTAAATGATATAGTGGTTTATCAAATCTAGTATTTTCTTTTAAAACTCCAAATATATTAAAATAATTTAATATGAGAGCTAAATCTTTTATTAATTGTTCGCTTCTACTGCAACAACGAATTTCATGATGATTTTTATCACAATTAAAATTACCATCGCCATCGAAATATCCTTGAAATAAACCTGCTTTGAACTCTTGTGGTGCTGTAAATGCAAAATCAGGAACACGTTTTACGAAACTTCCAGTGTCACATGTTGTTAATAATAATTCTGCAATCTCTTTTGAATTAAATTTTGTTGTAACGCCTTTTCCATATTCACCTTGATATTTATTTACATTACACTCTTTTCCAAATCGCTCTGCAAATTTCTTTGTATTTTCAATGTAATGTTCTGAAATATTTGTAATTGCAATCGAATTTTTATTTAAATTACCTTCCGCTAAATATGCACCAACAAACCATCCAAATAAATGATCGAGTTTGTATGTTTGGTTATTTATTTCAATTGTATCTTTTATAAAACTATCATCAATGTGACTGGATACTGGAATTCTCATTCCTTCTTTCATATCTGCGCCTACAATAGGAACTACCTTATGATTTTCACCGCGGACTAAATGAGAATGACTTGTTGTTGTTTCAACTGTTCTACCACTTCTTGTAGTTACTTTCATCATTTGACCATTTACTGGATGTCTGCTAATATGCGAAATTTTATTCCAACTAGTTTTTTCGTCTTCTGAAACACCCACAATATAATATTCATTCTCGAGATTGTCTAATAATGTTTCAACACTATTTTCATGTCCGGTGTTAAATGTCATATCTGGGTTTTTCATGATAATATCATCGCAAAATTCTCCAACAATGATCGATTTTAATGAAATATCATTTGTGAGCTTATTCCTGCAAATAATTTTATGTCGTGTGTTACCACATTCGCTCATTTGGGTTGATACTTCTCCAATACTTTGTGCTGCAATCATTCCCACCATTTCACCAGGTGCAACTATGGATCGTTTATAACTTAGTGAAATAGTCTCCAATAAAATTGTCAATGCTGAGCGATTGAAACGCTTAACAAATAACAAATCTTTTGGTGATAAATAATAATTATACAAAGCCTTGAATAATTTTGTCGGTTTTACATACATATTTTGTTCCATAAACTCATAATTTTGTTCTATCATTTCATAGGCTTCTAATGGTGTAATATCAACCAATGAATTGGATTGAATATTTTGTTGTCCTTGGATATTATTAATAATATATGCAAATGCAACTGGACAATTTACGACGTTATCACCCTTGTGTTTGAATACATATTGAATTATGTCATTTCTCAATTGAATCATACTTTCAGTGTATTCTTTATTCTTTTTGTTGAATGCCTCTTGTTGTTTTTTATATCTGGTATAGGTGTTTTTGATTAGGATTTTTCCAATGATTTTAGCCTTTGCTGATTCATCAGGTAAATTATAGTGAGCATAAATTTCTTGGATACTCATTCCAACAATTGGAATTTGTTGATTTTCTATTTTAACAGCATCAATACCATCATCACCATAGGTAAATTGTACAATTTTACCTTTGTTTGTACGAAGGGTCATATCATAATTTACCATAAGATCTTCCAAACCTTTGATGATTCTTCTTTGGATATATCCTGTTGTCGAAGTATCTCTTACTTGAAGACCATTTGCTAATCCAAAATTTAATGTACTTGGAATAGTTAAATCATATACTTTTGGATGTTTTTCTACACCAATAATATTAATTTCTGTAATTTCATCTAATAATACATCATTATAAGTTTGAAATAATTTAGAATTATTTTTCCAAACTATACATTTTAGTTTTTCATTTTTGTTATTTTCCAATAATGTTATTTTTTCTGCGAATATTTTTCCATATTGCGCACGAATTGCGAATCTATATGTTGGTTTGATATTTTTGGTTCCCAAATTATTTTGTTTTAATTGAGACATGGAAACTTTTCCGAAAATTCCAAATCTAGAACATAACATACTTATTCCTTCAATTAAACGTTTGGATGCGGAGCCAACATCAATCGAATTTTTTGAAATAGATC
>Ga0214921_10002985_pt1 | contig 26636 bp, 36 predicted proteins | sample LL1505_MetaG_FD_177992 | JGI IMG/M metagenome (GOLD analysis project Ga0214921, IMG submission 177992) | Freshwater microbial communities from Lake Lanier, Atlanta, Georgia, United States - LL-1505 | ecosystem: Environmental > Aquatic > Freshwater > Lake | place: USA: Georgia | collected... | reverse complement strand
CCACTCACAAGTGGCAATACAATAATTCGATCTATCTGTAAAATCTTTTACTTTATGAGCTTTTTTCTTTTTCATATTGTTCTAGTAAGGTTCTTAATAATTTTAAATGATGTACATCCCAATTATCACCAGTAGCATCTTTATCTTTGCTCATATTATCTTCCCAAATATTTTTTTCAATAATTTGATCTAGCAAAGTATATATTTTCTCCATATTACTATTATATATAAAATATTGATAAAAGTCAAAATCTAATGTAATATAGATTATAGTTCTTTAACATTGGGCCCGTATTGGTTTCGATTTTAAGAAAATAAATTGAAATGCAAGTGGAGGTTGAATCGAGGACTCCTTAAAAAGTTTCAATTTATATTAACTGCCAAAACAGCAAAATATAAAGGTCATATTTCAGCAAGAGTTTCTCTTGTTGAGATGGCCGAATCTGTAGCCTAAGTTACAGCGTGATATCCACGACACATCTACTGGAATATTGCGTTATTAGATGTTTGAGTATTATAAGTTTTTTTATTCTTATAGTATTCAATATTCAAAATAAAATCGCTAAGTATGTTTGTTCTTTATCTATACAAGGCTAAAAATAAAAAGAACTAAACTTGTAGTGTTTTAATTTAGATTTTTAAAAGACAGAGGTTCAATTCCTCTCGGGTCCAAGTAAACGAATCCCTGTGTCCGCATTTTTACTAGACAATACAACAAGATTCATGTATGATACTTATATGAAGATAAAAAAGACAAAAATAATTTGCGCCGAATGTGGTAAAGAGCATGAAATAAGACAAGGTGATTATAATAGAAAAATTAAAGCTGGCCAAGATAAATTCTATTGCAGTTTAAAATGCTCTGGAAAAGCTGATTACAAAAATAACCCAAGTAAATTAGAAAAAAACAAAGGTAATATTAGCTTACTAAAAGGTTATGAAGCAAACAGGCTTGATGAATATAGTTCTTTTAAATACTCACTAAATAAAGCTAGATCAAGAAGCAAAGAAAGAGGCGAAGAAACAGATTTAACTCTAGAATACTTAAAAGAAATTTGGGAAAAACAAAATGGTTTATGTACCTATACAAATATAATCATGGAAATGCCAAGAAGTTCTCAAGATGAAGATATTAAAAAAAGCCCAACTAAATTAAGTCTTGATAGGATTAACCCAGATATAGGTTATTTTAAAGGTAATGTTGAATTTGTATGCTATTGCGTTAATGTTATGAAAAATGATTTTACTAAAGAAGAAATGATTGATTTTATAAAGTTAATTATTAAAAATAATGTTAAAATTTGATAAAATATTAACTGAAGATGAGTCTAAATTATACTCGTCAAAAGTACTTGGTTATAAAAATTTCTTTAGATCATATGCTAATGATAAATTTTATGTATTAGGTGCAGCTAGTTATGCTAATGATTTAGAGCAATATAATTTAATTAAAAATGAAGTTAATCCTATTATTGAAAGAGATTTTACTGATCTTCTTGATTTAATTAAAAATTATTTAAAACAAATATTAAATGAAGAATGTTTTTTTGATGAAAATTTGAGTTATCCAGGATTTCAAATATTTTATGCAAATCATAAAGACGCATTATTACCATTGACATCTTTACATATAGATACTCCATATGAATTACATAAAGATTATTTATCAAATAAATATAAAGATATTGACTTTAATTCTCCAATTACATTTACATTGTCTTTGAATTTACCTAAAAATCGAAATGGATTATATTATTGGGATTTAAATGATTGGGAAAACAAAATCGCAGAGGACTCGGATCAATTTTATTCAAGTGTCTATAAACTATATGATGATCTATTTAAAATAAAAATACCAAGTAGAATTGAATATGAAAATATTTTAAAACCTAAAATTATAGATTATAAAAATGGACATATAATGTTTTTTAAAGGAAATTTACTTCATCAAATTATGCCGTTTCATGAATCATCTGAAGAATGTAGGATTACATTTCAAGGGCACGGGCTAAGAACTAAACGAGGTTGGTTATTATATTTTTAAATTTTACTTTTATCGCCAGAAAATACTACTTCAACATAATCATTTAATACATGATTGAAATAAGCTTTAATAAAAGACCGCATTCCCTGCAAAGTATTGAATTTATATAAACTATTATTTTGATAAACTTTAAAAGTATTTATTTGTTCCAGCACATCGCATTTATTAATTATAAGTTTAGTTACTCCAGAAATTTTAACTGCATCAATAAGTTTATTTAGATTAAGCCAATTGACTATTCTTTTTCTTCCAGTTGTAGATCCAAATTCTTGACCAATATCAATAATCATATTAAGTTCTGTGTCTTCCCAAAGGCTTTCTGGAAATAATGGATCTATTCCACTTTTTGTGTCATAAATTTTTGCTACTCCAATTATCTCTCTTATTTTTTTGGGACTAAAGCCTAAAGAACAAGCAGAGTATGGTAGAGTCTCGCTACTTGTAACATATGGATAATCTCCATAATTTAAATCCAACCAAAAGCTTTGCGCTCCTTCACATAGAATTTCTCCATAAAGCTTCCCATCCCAAAGATATTGTTTGTCTAAATAATTTCCAGCAAGTTTTCCAATTCGTAAAGCTTTATCAGCATAAGCTGGAGCAATTCCTTGTCCAGTAGTTCCAAGTTTAGGCTTTAAAAATTTAAGATCGTACTGAATATGCTTTTCAGTAATAATATGAGCTTTAGGACTTACCTTAATTAAGGATGTGTCAAATCCCTCTCTTTTTAGATATTCTATCTCATCAAAGAATTTATCAATATTGATAACGCAATTTGGGCCAATGACGCTAAGTTTATTTTGAAAAACACCGCAAGGAATGATATGAGTTTTATACTTTTTATTATTAAGATAAACTGTGTGACCTGCATTGGGGCCACCATTCCAACGACAAACAATATCATAGTTTTTAGATATAGCATTACTTATCTTGCCTTTGCCTTCGTCACCCCAAGCTAATCCGAAGATAATATCAACTGCTTTGATCATTTTTTGATAATTGCTCTTGAGCTTTTTGAAGTTCGTTCAAGTAATCACCAAGAAGTTTTTTACAAAAATTACTACCATCTGCACCACAGCATTTTTTAAATTTCTTATTATTAATTTGGCAATGATCGTTTCTTTGCATCTTTGGGGCAAGTCTTCGAATTGGACCTCTAAAATATGGTTGAACATATAGTCCAACTTCACTAAGTTCTTGTTGGGGCTCTTCCATTATAGTTCTTGAGCTGGGTTTCTAACATCAAAAATTGAAACTTTAGAATCTTCATTCTTATCATTTTTAACGATTACATTACTTTCATCAATAACCTCCGCCACTTCCCCATAAAAGTGTTCTAAAGTAGTATAATTAGTTATAACTGCTACTCTTTTACCGAGCATTCTTTTTAAGACATTTAATTTTTGAGTATTCTTTTGTTTCATATAATATATATTATTCTACTTTTTGTTTTAAATCAAGCTTTTTAATTACTTTTTCTAAAATTTTTAAACCTTTTTCAGCTATCTCTTGATTTAGAACAAGTGGGGGTAATATTATTAGAGCTTTACCATCACCAGAAATATTCATAAGAAGTCCTTCTTTTAAAGCTTCGAAAAATATTCTACCTACAATTTTTATATGATTGTTTGAAGGGCTTATTCCTATCATGAGTCCTTTGCCTCTTATTTTGAAATTATATGATTTAAGTTTTAAATGAAATATTTTTTCTAATTCTATTTTTAAAAAATCTCCTAAAATTTTAGAATTTTGCATTAAATTTTCTTCTTGTATTATATTTATATTTTTTTCAGCTACAGCGCAAGAGTATGGAGTCCAAGCAAATGAAGCGTTTATGTCTGAGAAATGATATTCTTTAAGATGTTCTGATTTAATTAAAATTGCTCCTATTGCTGAATATCCAGAAGATATTCCTTTAGCGAGTATAATTGCATCTGGATCAAGATCATAATATTGAGTTAAAAACATTTCTCCAGTTCTACCAAATCCAGTAATTGCTTCATCAACAATTAAATAAACATTAAATTTTTTACAAATTTCAGAAAATTTTTTCCAATAATCTTTACTTGGAATGTATACTCCACCTGCTCCTAGAGCTAATTCACAAATAAATATATTAATATTTGGATTATTATAAAAAAGGCATTCCAATTCTTCCAAGGATTTAATTTCATCTATTTCTGAATCTACATCTGGAAAACTGATCTTATGAGTTATATATTCTTTTTTTACTTTAGGCATTTTAAATTCTAATATATCTCCCATTCCCAACGTGGCTTGGGACCATCCATGATAGGAATTTTTAAATGTAGCTATTTCTCCTTGATTTATATTATAGAAAACAGATAAAGCTACTTCATTAGCATTAGCTCCTCCTGTGGCTTTTAAGCATTTAAAATCTTTATTTTTAAATAAAGATAATAATTTTTCTGCATATTTTATTGATTCTTCAGTTGGCATCCATGTGGGAGCGTAATTAGATTTTTCGATTTGTTCTTTTTGAAGTTTTATCATATTTGGATGTTGCCATCCTATAATTGAAACTCCATAAGCGCCAGAAAAATCAATATATTCTTTTCCTTCTAAATCATTAATTATACAACCATGTCCATTTTTAAATCCTACTGGAAGATAGTAGTTTAAATCAATCAAATTTTTAACTTTTTTATATATAAATCTATTATTCATGTTTATATCTTAGTATATATTGTATAGCTTTTTGATGTCCTTTTCTAATAGAAGATATTTTTGATAATTGCTGATCTGTATGTTGAAGTATAAGACCGTCTCCTAAATATATAGAACCAAACGTAGGAAATGTTTGCCATACATATCTAGTTATTAAAATATCACCTTTCTGAAGGTCATCAAAATTATTAAATTCTATTTTGAATAAATTATTTGAATTAAAGAACTCTTTTCTTAGGTCGTAATCCCAAGAAAATGGTTCATAATTGCATTTTTGTTTTTTTATTCTAGCCCATTCATATTCGTCATGATATAGAAATCTATCTGGTTCTGGATCTGAAATATGGATAGATAGTTCATTCTTATAATACTTTTCTATTATAGACCAACAATCATCTGGTCCATTTCGATATGGTATATCTATATATTGAGCATAAGACTTGTATTTTATTGCATCGAAAAAATAAAATTGATTTTGTTTTATATTATATAAAAGATATGATAAGTTATTTTTTAAACTTTGCCTTATATCTTCTGGAGAAAATGCTCGATTATTAATATGAGAATGAAAACAAGATAAGATCTTACCCTTAAATTCACATTTTTCATAATCTTCTGGATTTATAAGAAAACGCTCTTCTGGATGAAAAGATATATTTTTACATTTATAAATATTCAAAATATTATTATTTTGATATATAAAACCGCAAGATTCTTTACCTAAATTTTCTAAGCAATATTTTTTTACTTTTTCTAAAATTTTTGCTTCAAATGGTATCATAATTCTTATGTCTAAAAATGCCGAATATGTATTTTGTATGACCTTTTTTTAAGGATTCAATTCTTGATGGGCATTCGTACATTTGATGAAGTATTAAGTTTTGGCCCAAGTATATTGCCCCATGTGTTGGGTTTTTATTTTTATCATTAAAAACTAAAATATCATATTCGTTTAGATTGTCAAAAGATTTAAAATCTATAGAATCAAATAGCTGATAATTTTTATTATAAATTTTTTTATCCCAAATATGTAAATTATTATTTTTTAATTCTATATAAGATTCTGTATTAAAAATTGGTTTAATTGGCGCTTCTATATTCAATTCGTTTTTATAGAAATTATATATAAGATTGCTGCAATCGTTTTTTCCTAGTTTAAAATCTAAATTTAAATATTTTCTATATTTTTCATATTTTTCAATATCAAAAAAATAAAATTTGTCTTCTTTAATATTGTATAATAAATAATTTATTTTATTGTTAAAACTATTAGTTACGTCTTGATTTGAGAATGATCCATTTTTTAAATGAGAATGACAACAATATGCTATATCGCCAAAAGATTTAGCTTTTATATAATCGATTGGGCTAATTGAAAAATTATTTTTTTTGTCTTCGGATGTATTATTGCATCTAATGAATTTATATTCTTGATTTTTTTTGATTAATAATCCACAGCTTTCCTCATTCTTATTTTCTAAAAATAAAGATTTTATTTCATTTAAAATTTCATTTGATATATATTCATTTTCCATGAGCAAATCCTTCGTACATGCTATTTGGACTATTTCTAACCGCTTGTATTTTATTAGTCCATAATCCGCCCCTCATTTCATCTATAGATCTAAAACCAAGATAACTCATTGCACTTCTAAGTCCATTAGCAAAATCATAAACTGCGTCTTCTATAGATTTATTTTCTATAATTGGAATTAAAGTATTATCGCCTTCCACAAATAGATTCTTTTTAGTTCCATCGTATAGTTCATAATCTTCAACTACATCTTGACTCGCCATGCCTCTGTATTTCGCATATCTTTTTCCATTTTTTTCAACTATGTTTTCATCATCTGTTACGTCAGATAATCCAGCAAAAATTCTACCACAAATTACGGCATCACAACCACTAGCTATAGCTTTTACTAAATCTTTTGGATAACGAATTCCTCCATCAGCAAGTATGCTAGGTCTATGATCTGGATTAGGCTTATCTTGTTTAAATAAATCGACTTGAGATAATTCCCAATTTCTAATAGCTTTCCAAGCGTAATAATTTCCAGTTACGCTTGGGCATCCAATTCCAGTTTTAACTTGAGTTAAACACATTGAGCCTGGACCAATTAAATGTCTAAATCCATCAGCTTTTAAATTAGCTAATCTATAGACGCTTTCTTTTGTTAACGTGTTTCCAACTATAATGTCTTGTATATATCCAGAAGTTTTATACCATCTTAAAAAATCTTCGACATTTTTAGCTAAACCATTAGCAGTATCTAAAAAATAAACATCAGTATATAAGGATGTGTCTCTAATTCTTTCCACTGCATCTTTTAATCCTATTGCTGTAATACAAAAATTACTTTCATCTTTTATCATTTTAGTTTTTTTAACCTGCTCATCAATTGACATGAAGCGATGCAAAACTCCAGCTCCACCAATTTTGTTAATCTTAATACATGATTTTACAGAAGATACAGTATCCATCGGGGAAAGAATAATTGGTATATCAATGTATTTATTTCTACTGATTTTTGTTGTGGTATCTACTTCTTTTCTTGATTTTATATCAGAAAAATTAGGCAGAAGTGAAATATCATCATAACTTAGTGCTTCCTTGAATTCTTGTTTGTTCATAATATTTTTAATTTAGGATAACGTGATTTTCGCCAAATTTCTCACCTTTCCAATTTTTTTCTACGCTTGAAGCTGGTATATTATTCTTCCAGTATTGTATCGATAAAAAAGAAACATTTGTATCTCCAGATACAGCTTCATGTTTATCGTCAGAATTAATTCTCATAAACCATCCCCAAGCAGAAGATTTAAGATCCTCTAGTTCTTTGGGTTTTCTTTGAACTTTTTTGCCATTTTTTGTGAATGTCATATCTCCACCAAAATAAACTTCATATGTATCAATATCTGGATGTGTGTGTTCTGGAGATTTTTGATTAGACTTACAAAGCCATAATTGAACTTGAAAAGGATATTGTCTAAACAAAACTACTCCAAAGCAATCTGAAACAATACTAACATTATTATATATTGTGTTTAAGGGCAAGCAGTTATCTTTAACTATCTTTTTTATATACCAATGAGCAAAATTTTTAATTGGATCTTTGCTTTTTAAGAAAACTTCTATATCCATACAGTGGATTATAGTCTAAAAATAAAAATAAGTCAATACATTATAAGTTCTTCAAATTTGAAATCATTCGTGTTAAATAAAGTTTTTAATTGTGATATTGCACTTTCATTTAAATTAGGTAAAAAACTTGATATTTTCTCTTTCAAAAACCTATATCTACTACCTCTTTGACATTTACAACCAGACTCTACATTTCTCAGTAAATGCAAAATATCTTTTACTGATTCATCTTCTGGCAGGATATTGGATAATTTTTCAAAAAAATTCGCGTAATCTGGGATTGTTTTTATGTGCAACATATTTTTTTAATAATAAAAAATATCATTAAAGATATAATATATATTACACATAAATAAAACAAGCAATTATATATTATAGAGCATGTTAAGCTGGACCAAAAGCCTATACAAAATGGACAAGACAAAAGCTTAGATAGGAAATTGTTTTTAGTAGATAAATAGTCAGAAAAATATAAAAAACTATTTTTAACTATAAAAATTTTATATTCATTGAATATAACTGGTATTACTCTATAAGTGTATTCATAAAATGCATTAGTTAAAAACCAAACTACTAAAAATGTAGAGTTTAGAAATATAGATAAAACTATATTACTCTGGTATTCCATCTCTTATAGATCCTACTGGATATGGTTGTCTTATAATAGAATTTGAATAATTCCTGTAAACATAGTCATTTTTTATAGTATATTGAGGATATGGCACTCTTATTATTGATTTTGAATATGTTCTATAAATATAATTATTTTGAACAACGTAACTAGGATAAGGAGTTCTTATAATAGAACTTGAATAATTTCTATAAATATAGGTCTTATTTTCTTGACAAAAACTAAGAGATTTAGTAGTTAACAATATTAAAAATATAATTTTCTTCATTGGAGGATGATACTATATATAAATAAAAAATGCAAGTATTTTTTTCCAATATTTTATACCTTTGAGCGAAGAATACGTCTTGTTTGGCTTTAGAGAAGCAAAATGCATTTATATTTAATTCTGAATCCGTAGATGAATACCCTGAGGGGATACATTGATATTTATCATATATTGGGGTTGGAAGAATTTGAAATAAAATATCTTTTAGATAATAACCAGATTTAATCATATTTAATTTTTCTGGAATAATTTCGTAATCAAAATCTGAATAAAATTTATAAACATTTTTACTTACTCTTTCTGGATCTGGAGCAAGTGTATTTATTTTGTATAGAGGTAATAGTATATCATTCATATTAATTTAATTAAATTAATTTTATAAAAATTAAAAATATCTAAACATCCTTTATCCATATGGTAATCTTCTTTATAAATAACTTTTTTAATTCCATATGAAGCTATATTTGAAGCGCAAGCAGAGCAGGGGAGTAAAGTTGTAGCTAAAATGTAGGGTTCTTCTTCTCTTTTTATTCTTGATAAAGCGTTTATCTCAGCATGTATAACGTATTTTCTTCTTAAATCTCGATCAAGCCAAAAACTTTCATCCATATTTACTTTTGGTAAAAGTCCATTGTATCCAGTCGATAAAACTCTACCTTCTTTATTTAAAATACAGCATCCAACTTTTTTATGAAGATCTTCTGATCTTTTGGAGCATTCGCTAGCTATATTAATTGCAAGCTCTTCAAATGATATTCTTCTCATAAATTATAAAATAAATAAATTGAAAATAATGCTATCAAAATAAAACTTAATTCCATGAAGCTATATTAACATAAAATTAATAGCTTGACAAGTAATTTATTTCTATATATAATAATAGTTATGATTATAGGCATAACTGGAGTTGCTAGATGTGGTAAGGATACGTTTTACTCTATACTTAAAAAATACCTAGAAGAAAGACAAATTAAATCTCATAGATTAGCATTTGCTGATGATTTAAAAAAAGAATTGAATGACTTTACTAAAGAGAAATTCAAAATAGATTTATTTAAATGCGATGGGCATGATAAGGAATTAGTTAGACCTCTTATGGTAGCTTATGGCAAATGCAGAAGAAGTCAAACTGAAGGAAAGTACTGGACATCTCAATTAGACATTAAAGTTGAAGAACTTTTTAAAAAAGATATTATTCCAATAGTTACTGACGTAAGATATATAGAATATAAAGAGGATGAATATTCTTGGTTAAAATCTCATAATGGCATACTGATACATTTATCTAGAAAACTAGATGATGGATCTACTATACCACCAGCTAATATAGAAGAAAAAGCAAATGATAATAAGTTAAAAGCTGTTGCTGATTTTTCCATATGTTGGGAAACTTGTCAAGATACAAATTTCCTATATGAGTTGATGCAAAAAAATTTAAGGAATATATATGACAGACTTAGACTTAATTAAAAACGTAAAAGATAATAGAGATAATGAATCGTTAAAATCATTAATAGATAGGCATAGTGGAATTTTTTGCGAAATAGTTAAAAGATATCAACATTTTATATCTCAAAAGGGGCACGACCCAAAAGACTTATTCGAAGACAAAGAAATGATAGTTTATCAATCTGCATTATCATTCAATGAAGATAAGAATATCAAGTTTTCTACATGGTTGGGAAATCAAGCCAGATATCATTGTTTAAATTTTTTAAATAAAAATGCTAAATTTTTTCCTACCGAAAACGAATACTTACAAAATATAATAGAAAGCGAACAAGACAATAAGAAAGATCTTAATAAAGAAAATTGTGAATATTTTCTTAATGTTCTGAAATCTTTGAAAGATAAAAGAGCGTATAAAATATTTAAAATAAGATTCTTTTCCTCTAATAAGAAAAGTCGTTCATGGAACGCTATAGGTAAAAAATTAAATATAAGTACTCAAACTGTTATAAATATATACAATAAACATCTTGAATTTTTAAAGATAAAATCAAATAAAAATTTTAATGATCAAATATAAAATATTGACATTTTAAATAAAACCCTATACAATTATAAAATATGAATACAAAACAACAACAAAATGATAATGCAAATGCAAAGAATAATGATTGGTCTAAAAGAGAAATTGGTGCTCTTTGGAAGAAAGATGGCCCAACTCAAAAGTATCTATCTGGATATCTAACAATTGATGAGTTTGGAACTAAGACTAAAGTTAATGTGGTAGTTTTTAGTAATAAAAATAAATCCAAAGATACCGCTCCAGATTTTAGAGTTTACCTTTCTAAAGAAAATGCTAATGGTAAAACTGAAGTTGTTGCAGAGACTAAAAGTGCTCCAGTGGCACAATCAAAACCCGCAACTATTCAAGTAGCCAAACCTAAAGTTAAGCAAGTCGAAGAAGTAGAAGAAGATCTACTCTAATGGATTTAGCTCTTAATTTACCTTTAAATAATTTAAGTTTTGGGCAAACCTCTTTTGCCATTATAAAAAATTTATACGAAAGGAAAATTAATACTAAAATCTTTCCAATTGGGCAAGGCGTAGATTTATCTGCTCAAAAAATTAGTCCAGATCTAGGAGAATGGCTTCAAAAAGCTATAACTAATTCTGAGAATTTTTCCAGAAAAGAAAAAATATTTAAACTATGGCATATAAATGGCTCATTAGAAAGCTATGCTGAAAAGCAGGTTCTTTTTTCGTTTTACGAATTAGATTCACCGACTAAACAAGAATTAAATATAGTTAAAAATAATCATAAAGTAATTTTTTCATCAAAATATTGTTGCGATATATTCAAGAAATATGATTGCTCGAACATAGAACATGTTCCATTATTTTTTGATAAAAATAATTTTAATGAAACTAAAAAGAAATACTTTCAAGACGAAAGAATAACTTTTAATTTAGTTGGAAAACTTGAAAAAAGAAAAAATCACAAATTAGTCATTCAATCTTGGCTTAAGAAATATGGAAATAATCCTAAATATTTCCTACAGTGTTCAATTTTTAATCCATTCATAAAACAAGAAGATCAAAATAATCTGATATCTTCTATACTTGAAGGTAAAAGATATTTTAATATATCATTTTTAGGTTTTATGCAAACTAATGAAATTTACAATGATTATTTGAATAGCGCAGATATCATAATTGGTATGAGTGGTGGAGAAGGTTGGGGTTTGCCAGAGTTCCATTCTTTAGCTCTTGGAAAACATGCTGTAATTTTAGACGCTCATGTGTATAAAGATTGGGCTAATAAAGATAATGCTGTTTTAGTTCAACCATCTAATAAAATTGAGGCATATGATAATATGTTTTTTCAAAAAGGTTCTCCTTTTAATCAAGGGAATATCTTTACATTTAAAGAAGATTCATTTATAGATGGATGTGAAGAAGCTATTAAAAGATGTGAATGTAATAGAGTTAATTCTAAAGGTTTAGAATTACAGAATGAATTTACGATAGATAATACTGTATCTAAAATATTAAAACTAATGGAATAATATGCCAGAATACTTATATCAGCACCCTACTGATGGAAGAACAATTTGTTTGATTCAAGGTGTCAATGATAAGCATCAATACATTGATCCAAAAGGAATTAAATGGAATAGATTATTTACTAGTCCACAAATTAATGCTCAAGAAAAATTATCAGTAAATTCAAGTGAACAAGATTTTGTAAGAGTAACTTCTTCTCAAAGAGGAAATGTAGGAGATCTTTTCGACAGAAGCAAGGAACTTTCTGAAAAACGACAAAAAATTTATGGTAAAGATCCAGTTAAAAATAAATATTTCAAAGACTGGAGTAAAAAGCGTGGTGGTAAGAAACATCCTAAATCGCATGGCGATAGTTAATTCCAATATTCTTCTTGCATTCTTTTAATTAAAGTTATCCAATTATTTAAATGTTTTGCTATTTCTTGATGATTGCTTCTATTGAAACCGTCTAGAGCTTTCTTGTAAAGAAAATTTTTAGTCGGGAACTGTCTTCTTCTTCGGTCTAGACTTTTATCAAACAAGCTTAATAATATAAAATAATATTTAGCCAAATCTTCATTTGGTTCATATAGAGTTTCCCATGTATCTTGAATATCTATATTTTCTATTTTGTGCTTATCAAGTTTAGGATATATATTACTTATAATTTCACTAACATAGTTTTTTTCATTAAAATTGTATTTAGAGTCTAATGTTATTTTATATATATGTAATTTTGTAAAAAGTTCAAAACTAATAGTTAATATGCCATCTTCGATTTCATCCTTAGCTAATTCATTTATAATTAAATTAAAATCTTTAGGATCTTCTATAAGAATATAGACTTTTTCTTCTGATAGTTTAGTCTTTTTTGATATATATTCTATATCAGATAAGTTTAGCATTTATTTTTTTATTAAATGGTTTTGAATTATATCAAAATTTCTATCAAGTTTAGCTTCGATTCTATCGAAATATGCTTCAAAAGATTCTTTAGTTACATAAGTTGTGCTTATTTTTAATGCTAAATCAGCTATTTCTTGTTGGTGTTTTCTTCCTTCTATTTCCATTTCTTTTCTTAAAGTAATAAAATCACTAAATGTTTTGTCATTAATCTCTTTAACTAAACTCTCTTGTTTGTCAAAAAGAGAAAATACTCTAGTAAATAACCATCCACCTAAAAAGGATAAAGCTCCCAAAACCACATTAAATAATAATGTAATATCTAAATTCACATAGATAATTACACATTAATATATAACTATTAGAGTTTTAAATCACCAAAATCTTCGTCTTCTATATCTGTCTTTCTTGCTCCTACTTTATAGCTAGAAATCTCAGTTTCTTGGGGAGCGACTTGAACTTTACTGCTATCTAAATAGCTATCATGCCATCCACCAATAGGATTATCTTTTTGATTAAATATCTTCTTGTAACCCAAGCTTCTTAGTCTACTATCACAAAGCCACTTAGAGTAGCCATCTAGAACTTCTGCATTTAATCCAAGTAAACTGCCATTACTAAAAAGATACTTGGACCAGTCACTTTCATTCTTGGCTGCTTGCTCATAAAAAGCATAGATTTTATCTTCACTTTTCTTGACTATACTTGTAAAACCTTCTTTATCTTCGTCTCTTAATATTTTAAGTAAATTTTGACTTACTGCAAAATGAAGAGCTTCATCGCGTTGAATGAATTTTATAATTTTAGAATTGCCTTCCATCTTACCTCTATATCCAAAATAGAAAGAACAAGCGAAAGAAACATAAAATACAAGACCTTCCATTACATTAATAGAAAGAATAGCATCAAAAATCTTTTGTTTAGGATCTTTTTTCTCATCGTCTCCAAGAATTTTATCAAAATTATTTCTAATTAACTCCGCACGGCTTGTAATTTCTTTATCTTCCATAATACTATCAAAGAATTTAGTAGCATCTGGATATACATTATTCAAAAGATAAGAATAAGAATAGCTATGAATGCCTTCAAATTGAGCCCATGTATTCATACATATTTCAAGTTCTGGATTACTTACATAATCTTTAAGAGAATGAATACTTCTAGAAAGCATACTATCGCCAAGAGTTTGAAATCTTAAATTACTATCAAAAACAAATCTTTCTGTTTCTGTTAAGTTATTGTAATCACTACGATCTTTTCCCAAAGCTATTTCGTGAGGCCACCAAAAATTTTCATTTTGTTTTTTAAATAACTCAAAGAATATTGGGTACTTAAACCGATCATACCTTTGAAGATTAAGATCTTCACCAAGAAACAATGGTTGCTTTGTAGTGTCTATGTTCTTAAAATTTAATACTGTTTTCATATGTTATAGCTTACACGCACCGCTAGAGCAATCTGCATCTTCTTTTTGGTTAAGAGACTGTTCTTTATCTCCATCATCAGTATTATTATAATAAAGACTAATTAATCCAAGACTATATGCATACATGATTTCTTTCATTACTTTGGCATCTGGTAATATATTGTTTTCATAATGACTGTAGTTGTAGTATACATTAGTTGATATAGCCATGTCAATATATTTTTGAATAACTGCATTAATTTTTAATATACCAGTATTATCTTTAAGATTATAAGCTAACTCGTAATTATCATGATACTTACCAATTCCTGGAACCATGACTGGAAGTTTACCCATTTTGCTAGTTTTATAAGTGATAAGACTACGAATTGGTTCTACTCCATTTGTAGAAGATTGAATAACAGAACTACTTTCACAAGGCATACATGAAGATAATGTTGAATGTCTTAAACCATGTTCTTTGATTTGTTTTCTTAGTTTTTCCCAATCAAGAGATAATTTTCTTTTACATATTTCATCTACTTTATCTTTATAAGTATCAATTGGTAATATACCTTTTGAATATTTTGTATGATTAAATTTTTCACACCTACCTTTTTCTTTAGCTAATTCTAAACTACTTTCCAAAAGATAATATTGAAAATGCTCCATCCATTCATCAATAACAGATAATGATTTATCTGAACTATATTTTAATTCATTTTTAGCTAAAAAAGCTGCAAGATTAGTAATACCAACTCCAAGACTTCTACGTTTTTTAGCAAAATTTTCAGCAGCAACATTAAAGTAATCTTGAAGTTCAATGATTTCATCAAGAAATCTTACGATAAGATCGCAAGTCTTTTCAAGATCTTGCCAGTTTTTTATTTCTAGCATATTTACTGCCGAAAGAATACACATGCCAATTTCACCTTCTTTGTCGTTATAATCATTTAATGGTATAGTAGGATGAATAACTTCTGTACAAAGATTACTCATTGTAACTTTATCTGACCAAGCTCCATGTTCATTAGCGTGATCTACGTTAAGAATATAGATTCTACCAGTTTCAACTCTTTCTTTAACTATAAGAGAAAATAATTTACGAGCAGAGACTTTCTTTTTAATTTTTAATTTTTTAGATTCGCATTCTTTATATACTTTATCAAAATCTTTAGTTCCCCACGCCTCATAAAGTTCTGGAACTTCTGAATTATTAAATAATGTAATGTCTTCGTCTTTTAAAACTCTATCATAAAACATTTTACTCATGCCAACTGTATAATCAAGTTTACGAACTCTATTATCATCTGTACCTGCATTATTCTTTAGTACAACAATATCTTCAATTTCATAATGCCACCATTGAATATTACAAGTTGCACTTCCACCTCTCAATCCATTCTGTTGCCAAGCTTTTACGCTACTTTCATAAATTTTTAAAAATGGAATTAAACCAGTATGAACAACTTCACCATTCTTGATTGGTGATCCAATAGCTCTAATCTTACTAACATCAATACCAATTCCACATCTATTAGCTGTAGCCATACTAACAGCAGTTGCACTAGCTGTAATACTTTCTCTTGTGTCATCTACTCCAATTAAACAACAACTAGCATAATTTCTACTAGAAGTTCTAACTCCAGCCATTACTGGCGTTGGTAAATTAATTTTATGCTTACTAATCGCATCATAGAATTTTCTTACATAATTCAATCTTGAATCTACTGGATATTTTGCAAAAGCATAAGACGCAATTAATATGTATGCAAATTGTGGAGTTTCATAAATCTGACCAGTAGTTCTATTTTTAATTAAATATTTATCGCAAAGTTGTTTAACTCCAGCATAAGTAAAAGTAAAATCTCTTTCGTGATCGATGAATTCTCCAATCTTATTTATTTCGTCTTCGGAATAATTTTCTAGAATTGAACTATCGTATACTTTATTCTTTATGCCTTGATTTAAAAACTCTGATAGCCTTGGAGCATGCTTTCCTTTCCAAACGTCTTTTCTTAATTGATAATTTAGAAGTCTAGCAGCAACAAATTGATAATTTGGTTTTTCAGTTGAAATAAGATTAGCTGCGCTTTCAATCAATAGGTTGTGTATCTCTTTACTTGTTATACCATCATGTATGTTTATCTTTGCGTTAATTTCAATATCTGTTAAACTTACTCCAGCGTAACCATCAATTGCCCAATTGATTACTTTGTTTATTTTTTCTACATCAAATGTTTCTGTTGCACCGTTTCTTTTCTTTATAATAACTTTCTTGCTCATATTTTCTTTCTAGCGTAAAGAATAGTTTACAGTGTTTTTAATTTTTATAAAAGAAAAATAACTAAACTAGTGTTAATAACTTTATATCTTACTAAACAAGTGTACTGATCTAATATCTTTTCTTAATAAATATTTCCCAATGAGCTCCTTCAAAGCAGAGCTTTCCCTGTGTTTTACCACAAGTCTGCTTGAGCCGTTTAGTCCAATTTCCCAATTGAGTCCATAAGCCTTTCGGCTCCCTAACACTTATCGGATGTCGGTAGGATCATCCATCGCGTGTTAGCCCTTTCACCTACACTCCCAGAATTTCTTCTGGTTTCTCAGGTCGCAAGCTCTGTTAGCGTTGCCTGACGTTTAGAACTAAACTGACTCACCATTTTAAGGAGTATGGCAAACCTTTTCGCTTTTCAGCGAGATGTTGTATTATGATATGCTAATCAATATATTTTGTCAAATAAAAAAGTAAAATAGGTGTAATGATATACATGCCAATACCTCAACCAAAAGATAACGAAAAGCAAAACGATTACATGGGTCGGTGCATGCATAAAGTCAATAAAGATAATCCTAAAATGGAAAACAAACAACAAGTTGCGATTTGTTTAAATACTTATAATAATCCTAAAAAGAAAAGCAAAGCAGAGGTGGAGATTGATTTTTCAGAACAAATTAAAAACATGAATAAAGAAGAAGCTTCAAAAATTGAAGCAAAACCAGAAGAATCAACTCATACAGCTGTAACTGCACCAGTTGAAATCAAAGCAGAAATTAATGGTAAAGGCGAATTAATTCAAACAACTCTTCTTCAAATGCAACACCAATATAAAATCCTACATTGGCAAACCACTTCATTCTCACAACATAAATCATTTGACGAAATCGTAAGCAGTCTAGTAGAGAATACCGATGAATTCATTGAAACATATATGGGTAAATATGGCAGAGTAATTGCCGTCAATACATTTAATATTACTTTAGCTAATTATAAAGATACAGATTTCATGGCTCTTACAGATAAATATATTGAATTTTTAATTGGTTTATCTAATATACTTGATGCTTCAAAAGATTCAGATTTATTAAATATTAGAGATGAAATTCTTGGTTCTTTAAATCAATTAAAATATCTTTTAACTTTAGTTTAAAATTAATTGACATTATTATAAATTTGCTATAATATCATTTATTATGGTAAATAAAAAAATACTATTTATATCTGATTTTAATTTAGATCATAGTCCAGGAGGAGCTCAAAGAAGTAACGATTTAATTATTAATAAAGGAAGAGAATTAGGCCATTCTATTTTTGAAGCAAATTACAACTTCAACTTCAAAGTATGTGATTTTAATGAATACGATATTATTATTTCTTCTAACCTAGAAGGTATATATCGTATTAATCCAGAAATTATTGAAAAAATTTCACAACACAAATATCATGTTAGACTTGAGCATGATTTAAATAGATACCTCAGTCAAGAGGATAGAGAGAAATTATTCAAATCCTGCAAAAAAACAATATTTCTAACAGATTTTCATCATAAACTTTTTATAGATAATTATGGTGATATTTTTAATAACGTAGAAATTATAGCAGACCCTATAGATACTGATGTTTTTTATAACAAGCAGCAAGAAAGAGAGGATAAAATATTATACGTAGGATTCATGCATGAACTCAAAGGTACTTTAAGTTTCTTTGAATACGCATTAGCAAATCCAAATACCAAATTTGTTATTGCTGGATGGGGTAAACCTATATTTGAATTTTTAGGGCAAAACATTAAAAACATAGAGTACCTAGGGCCACTACTTTATGAAAAAATGCCAGAAATATATAATAAATATGACACACTATTTTATAGTCCAATTCTTCCAGAGCCATTTTGTAGATCGGTAGCAGAAGCCACTCTTTGCGGGGTAAAGCTTATGTCTTTTAATCCGAATATAATTGGATGCGTAAAAGATATTGATCAATTTGGTGTACCTAAATTTAAAGAAAACTGCAAAAATGCTTCAAATTTATTTTGGGAATCAATTATAGAATAATGACTATTATATTAGTCATAAATAAAACTCTGTCTAGGGGAGCGAATTCATATTTAGATGCTGGATATTATAATTTTTATATACCATTACTAGAATTAGGACACAAGGTATTTTTATATGACACAATAAAAGGAAATGGAAAACCATTTGAAAGTTTAGTAAAAGAAATCAATCCAGATCTTATTATTTCTATATTAACTGGAAACAAAAACTTAACTCCATACGAACCAATAGAAGAAATAGAATCTTTGACAAAACAAAATAAAATAAAAACATTTAATTGGTTTTGCGATGATACATGGAGATTTGATACTTTTAATAAAAATATTTGCAAAAAATTTACAGCATGCTCAACGCCAGAAGCTAATTATATAAATAAATATAAGCAAGAAGGATACTCGAATATATTATTAGGTATATGGCATTGCAATGAAGATTTAAGAGTAGACTCAGATAAAGTATTGAATGTCGTTTTTTGCGGTGGACTGACAAATTCTAGAGCACAAAATTTTAATTATCTAGAACAAAATAATGTTGATTTAAAATATTTTTATGGATTATCTTACGAAGAGGTTTTCAAAGCTTATTCTATATCTAAAATTGGATTAAATTTAACAGTAAATGATAATGACATGGACAAAAAACCGCAAATGAAGTTGCGGATATTTGAAATCCCAGCTTCAAAAACATTTTTATTAACTGAGTATGTAGACGATCTTGAAAATTACTTTGAAATTGGAAAAGAAATTGAAACCTTTAAAACTATAGAAGAAGCAAAAGAAAAAATTCATTTCTATTTAAGAAATGATTCAGCTAGAGAAAATATTGCAAATGCGGGTTATCAACGATTTTTAAGAGATCATACTTCTAGAATCAGATTAAATAATATAATAAATCAGATAGAAGCCCTATGAAGATTTATATACAGTTCCATCCTGCTCACGCAGGGAAATGGATTTATAATGGATACGCACACGCATGGTTGTATCATGGATTTGAAATCAAATTTATTAAATCATTAAATGAAATTGATGAAAATGAACCATATCATTTAATGATAACAGATGGTATGATTTCTGAAAATAGTATTAGATATTTACAAAAAAGCATTAAAACTATTCTTTATGTATCACCAAATTCGTATCCAAAACCGTGGGGAGATCATCCGAATTGGAAATGTCCATTAAATGAAAATCTTATAAATAAAATTAATGAATTATCAAACATAATTAAATGGAATTTTTCAGATATAAAAAATGAGTTTTTCTTTATTTGGAAAAACGTAATAACATTACCATTAGCATTTGATAATATAAATTACTCTAGTTCGATAAAGGATAAATATGAATATGATGTTTGCTACATTGGTGGTTTAGCTAATAATGGATTTAATGAAAAAATAAAAATAATGCAAGATACATTGACCCCATTTTTAGATACAAAGTTAAAATGCGCTTTTTTTATTGGCCAGAATCTATCCCACGAACAAGAAAATTATATATTAAATAATTCTAAAATAGCTTTAAATATACATGACGAATACCAAAGAGTCAATCAATTAGATTGCAACGAAAGAACCTTTAAAGGATTAGGAGGAAATGGTTTTTTAGTGAGTGATAAAATAAAACAATTAAATAGACTTTTCCCAAACGTTTTTACATCAAATGATCCGCAAGAATTAGTTAATTTTTGCTCAGATTTCATATCAAAAAATATAAATGATATTAATGAACAAAAATTTAAAAATCAAAAAATGATTGAATCTAATCATACTTATATTAAACGAGTAGAGTATTTACTTAAAATATGAAAATTAATATATTTATACCTAATTATAACAAACAGGATTTTGTTTTGAAATGTTTGTCTTCATGTCTGAATCAAACTCATAAAGATTTAAAAGTTATTTTTATAGATAACGAAAGCAAAGATGATAGTCTAGATTTAGTTAAGAAATTTCGATATGAAAATAAATATGATTTCACTATAGATGTTGCTAAAAATATTTATCCAAGATGTTGGGAAGAGTGCATCTATAAAGCATTAGAGTATTTTGATGGAGATTTCTTTACAATTGTTGGCTCAGATGATTGGCTAGATCCAAATTATATTGAAAATTTTTGTAAATGGTTAGAGTTTAAAAATAAAAAGATTTTAATCGCACAGTCTCCTTTGCTTTGGATGAAGGGTGGAGAAAGAGTTAACCTAGTTAACCATCGCTATTCTAATATTGAAGAATTAAAATTGAAGCTAACACTAGGATGTTATGTGAATACACCAACTGTTTTTTTCAATAAAGAACTTATTAAAAATAACTTTTATACAACTTATCCAAAACTTTATAGTGGTGCAGCAGATTATGACTTATATTGCCAACTAGTAAATAAAAATATATACATAGAAAATATTGGAGAATGGATTGGATATTATTATAATATTAATGATACTCAAGCAACTTGGGAAATGCATGGAGACTCAATTAATTATTCAAATGTTATACGTAAAAAATGGAAAGACAAATGGAAGATCTAAATAATATTTTAAATTTGGTTAAATCTTATATAGATAATAAACCTAATACTTGGGAAGCTGGAAAAGATTGGGTCCAATATGCTGGGCCATTTTTTGATTCTGCAGAATATGTATCAGCAGTTAGCACGTTATTAAATGGATGGTTAGTTCTTGGAGAGAAAGGCATTTCGTTTGAAAATCAATTTCCTAAACTCTTAAATAAAGAATATGGAATATTAACCAATAGTGGAAGTAGTTCAAATTTGATAATGATGTCGGCAATGAAATCAAAAAGATTATATAATCTTCCAAAAGGAACAAGAGTAATTACTCCAATTGCTGGATTTCCAACCACAATAAACCCTATATTTCAAGTTGGATTCACTCCAGTTTTTGTAGATATTGATCTAGAAACACTTAATTTAAATTTAGATCAAGTAGAAGAACAAGCTAAAAATGGTGCAAAAATTATCACATTCGCTCATGTATTAGGTAATCCACCGAATATGAGAAGGTTGATGGATATTATAAAACAATATAATTTAATTCTTTTAGAAGATTGTTGTGATGCTTTAGGATCAACATACGACAATAAACCTCTTGGTAGTTTTGGAGAATTCGCTAGTTGTTCATTTTACCCAGCACATCATATGACGATGGGAGAAGGCGGATTCATAGCATGCAACACTTATCATCAAGAAATTATAATTAGAAGTTTCAGAGAATGGGGAAGAGGATGTTATTGCGTTGGTAAAAAAGCCAATCTTTTAAAAAATGGTACATGTAAAAATAGATTCTCTAATTGGTTACCTTCGATGCCAAATGAAATTTTTGATCATAAATATATCTATGATGAAATTGGTTATAATTTAAAACCCATAGAATTGCAAGCCGCAATAGGATTATGTCAAATGCAAAAGCTTCCAGAAATTAATACTCGCAGAAAGTTAAACCATATGAGGCTTAGTAAAATATTCAGTGAGTTTGAAGAATATTTTATACTACCAAAAGCTACAGATTGGGCCGATCCAAGTTGGTTTGCTTTCGCTTTAACTATTAAGGATAATGCTCCTTTTAAAAGAAAAGATATTGTAAATTATCTTGAAGATAATAAAATACAAACAAGACCATATTTTGCTGGTAATATTATGTTACAACCAGCTTATGATGGACTTATGGACAAAGATGAAATATTTAATAAATTTCCAATATCAAGAAAAGTTACTACTGACACTTTCTTTCTTGGAACAAGCCCAGTTATAGGAGAAAAACAATTAGATTATATAGAAAATACAGTATATAATTACTTTAAGACATTATGAAAGTAGTATATATAACAGGATGCCTTGGGTTTATAGGCTCTTATATAACTAGACTATGCTTAAATAAAGGTTGGTATGTGAAAGGCATAGATAAAATGACATATGCAGCAAATGAAGATCTTCTTAAAGAGTTTAATAAATATGATAATTTTTCTTTTATAAAAACAGATATAAATGATATAAAATTTTTATATGATTGCGATTATATAATTAACGTTGCAGCAGAAACCCATGTTGGTAACTCTATAACAAATAGTGATGATTTTGTAAAATCAAATATAAATGGTGTTCATAATTTATTAGAACTAATTAGAAATTATAGACAAGAACATTCTACTATTCCAACTTTAATTCATTTTAGTACAGATGAAGTTTATGGAGATGTCACAGATGGCGCACATACAGAAAAAGATTTACTCAAACCATCTAATCCATATTCGGCAACAAAAGCAGCAGCAGACATGTTAATCTTGGCTTGGGCAAGAACATATAAAATAAATTATATTATAGTAAGACCTACAAACAATTATGGAATTGGACAATATGTAGAAAAATTGATACCAAAAGCTTGTAAATTTTTAAAACTTGGTAGAAAAATACCATTACATAATAATGGCACACCAATAAGAAATTGGCTTCACGCAGAAGATACAGCTAGCGCTATAATAAAAATTATTCAAAGTAATGTTAAAAATGAAATATATAATATTGCTGGAGGATTCGAACAGTCCAATCTTGATACAGTTGAAAAAATTTTAGAAGTATATTTAAATAAAAAAGATTTTGATCTACTAGATTATGTAGATTTTTCATATTCAAGACAAGGCCAAGATGTCAGATATGCTTTGGATGATACTAAATTAAAAAGTTTAGAATGGAAACCAGAAAAATGTTTTGATCATGAAATAAAAGAAATAATTAATTATTATAACGATAAATTTATATGGTAAAAGAAGATTTAATAAATTTTGAAAAAGAAATAGCTGATCTATTTAACTCTGGTAAGATAAGATCTCCAGTTCATCTTTACTCTGGAAACGAAGATCTTATGATTGAAATTTTTAAAAATATTGACATTAAGAATGATTGGGTGTGTTCTGCATGGCGCAACCACTATCAAGGTTTATTAAAAGGAATACCTCAAGATATATTAAAACAAAACATTATACAAGGTAAATCTATGGTAGCTAATTTACCACAATATAAATTTATATGTAGCTCTATAGTCGGAGGGATTCCTTCGATTGCAGCAGGTATTGCGATGTCAATTAAAATTAAAAATCAAACCAACAAGGTTTGGTGTTGGGTTGGTGACATGTCTTCTGAAACTGGCGCTTTTCATGAGGCTTATAAGTATAGCTTAAATTACGATCTTCCAATTACATTTATCATTGAAGATAACAAGAAGTCGGTATGTTCACCAACTGAAAAAATTTGGAATAGAAAAAAACCATATTATTTAAATAAAGATTATAATGGAGGATTATTAGTTCAAAAAAATTTAATATACTATCAATATGATAATCAAAAATATCCCCATGCTGGAGCAGGGAAAAGAGTTCAATTTTAATATCATGAAATATTTTGAAGAATTGAAAAAAGCGATGACAATGCTTGCAGAGCATCCTGATACTATTTTCATAGGTCAATCTATAGAATATGAAGGAACTGGGCTTTATGATTCATTAACTCATATACCACCTAATAAAAAAATAGAATTACCAGTTGCAGAATATCTTCAAGCAGGTTTAGCAAATGGGATGGCAATAGAAGGCATAATTCCAATATCTACTTATCCAAGATGGAATTTTTTATTAATGGCGACAGATCAAATAGTAAATCATGCAGATAAATTTAAAGAAATGTCTAATGGAAAATGTATACCAAAATTAATAATTAGAGTAGCTGTCGGAAGCGAAAGGCCAGTAGATCCACAATGCCAACATAAAGGAAATTTTTCTGAAGCATTTAGATTAATGATGAATAATACAGAAGTAATTGAATTAAAAGAACCAGAAGAAATTTTACCAGCATACATAAAAGCTTTGAATAGAACGGATGGGTTTATAACAATTCTTGTAGAATTTGCAGATTATTCAAAAGAAAAATAATTTCTACAAATTAATATGAAAATTTTTTTAACTGGAAGTAATGGTTATATAGCTAAAAATATATACGAATACTTTAAAGATCGACATATTTTCTTTCTAGCTAACAGAGAATCAGTAGATCTTACAAACATAAATGATTTGAAAAACAAAATAACAAATTTTAAACCAGATATAATTATTCATACAGCAATAGAGGGAGGCAGGAGAAATGAAGCTGATACAGCAGATATGGCTTATAGGAATATATTGATTTTTGAAAATTTAATATCCTTTAAAGAACAAGTTAAATTTATTTTTAATATTGGATCTGGAGCAGAATTTGATAGGTCCAGAAATATTTCTTACGCAAATGAAGAAGATATATTTTCTGTATTACCAATTGATTATTATGGATTTTCTAAAAATTTAATATCAAGAAAGATAAATATTTTAAATTCAAATATAATAAATTTGAGAATATTTGGCATCTTCAACCATAAAGAACTAGTCTCTAGATTCATAAAAACCAATATTTTTAAAATTTATAAAAACGAAGAACCAATTATACATGAAAATAAATATATGGACTATGTATATATGGACGATTTTCTAGAAGTATTAAAATATTATTTAAATACTGAAAAACCAAAATATAAAGATATTAATATATGTTATCAAAAAAAATATAAACTAATAGATTTGATTAATTTAATATATTTAAATTTGAATAAAAAACAAATGATAGATCAAAATCTTGTGAATGGATTAAGCTATACTGGAAATGGAGATAAAATAAATTCTTTAAATTTACCATTCAAAGGTATAGAATATGGAATACAGGAAATGATTAAAAATATTAATCTATGAAAGTTTTAGTAACTGGTGGATCAAGTATGGTTGGCAAACACTTAAAAAAGTATTTGCCAGATGCCATTTATTTATCTACTAAAGATTGTGATTTATTTGATAGTAAAAAAACAAGAGAATTTATATTAGATACAAAACCAAATAAAGTAATCCATTTAGCTGCAAAAGTTGGTGGGATCATGGATAACATATCTAATCCAGTAGGATTTTTTGAAGATAATATATTTATAAATACAAATGTTTTAAAATATGCACATGAAGCAAAAGTAGATCAATTTATTGGTATTCTCAGTACATGTATTTATCCAGATCAAGTGCCAGATAATCTTTATCCAATGAAAGAAGAGTTACTACATTTAGGCCCACCAACTCCAACCAACTTTTCTTATGGATATGCTAAAAGATGTTTGGCCGTTCAAATTGATGCTTATAATAAACAATTTAATACAAACTACAATTATTTGACTCCATGCAACTTATACTCAGAGCACGATCATTTTGAAGGAAATAAAGCTCATTTCTTATCTAGTTTAATCCATAAAATTTATCAGGCTAAAATTAACAATACTAAAGAAATTAATTTAATGGGGTCTGGATCTCCTTTAAGGCAATTCATGTATGCTGATGATTTAGCTAAAGTAATATATTTATTTATTAAAAATAATATTATTGAAAATTGTAATGTATGCACAGATGAAATTAAAAGCATTAAAGAAATTGCAGAAATAGCTTTAAAAGCTTGTGATGTGTTAGACTTTAACCTAGTATGGGATACTAATAAGCCAGATGGTCAATATAGAAAAGATGCATCTTCAGATAAACTATTAAATATTTTTAAAGATTTTAAATTTACTTCTTTAGAGAATGGGATAAAAAATACATATAATCACTATGTGGAAGCTAAACGAGTCTAACTTTACTCTTAAAGATAAATA